>OFGO01000122.1_pt1 | contig 73248 bp, 63 predicted proteins | sample 1521761 | NCBI WGS metagenome assembly OFGO01 (sample SAMEA3504128, study PRJEB24116) | mouse gut metagenome | biome: mouse gut; feature: mouse-associated habitat; material: faeces | place: Denmark | collected 2011
TAAAAAGGGCTGTTACATGGCCTTTTAACTTTTACACAATTATATGGACTTTATCCGTTTTTTATGTAGATCAACAGCGAAAAGATATTTATTTAGTTCATATCAGGTATCCACAATATTTTACGTTAAAGCAACTAACTTTACCGTGTGTGAAAGCTAAGATCGATATCAAGGATCGTGTCGAACGGCCTGAAGTGAGATTTCATGAGGGGAAATTTACGCGTTTTAATGTAACGTATCATTTTCCCAATACAGGGCTATCAAAGCCTGATTATAAGGTCAATCTTTTATTTTATTCAGAATTTATCAAGATCACGCGCCACCATATCGAGCATGTACATAAAAATTTGTTGGAGCAGTTACCAAATGATTTCACTAAAAGTGAGCTGGTCTCGTTGGATGAACTTGAAGAAAACTTCAATAATGATGGTTATATCGGGCAATATTTACAGGCAACATTGCAAGTAGTAGGTTAAGATGATAATTTCCAAGCATCAGTAATGATGCTTTTTTGTTTGTACTTTCAAGAGGTACGCTAGCTGGTACTGAGGACTAAAGCGTACTTAGCCACACTAAAGAAAGCTAGTGGGATCTAAATATATTTGGTGAAATTAGAGAATTTTAAGTATATATTTTTTTAAATATTGTTGCAATTTAAAAATGAAGTTGCTATAATATTCTTTGTTATGGAGAGTTGGCAGAGTGGTAATGCACCGGACTCGAAATCCGGCGAACCGGCTAATACCGGCGCGCAGGTTCAAATCCTGTACTCTCCTTAAAAATACCTGATTTAGCAAGGGTTAGAAGCTATTTTCCTTTACAGAGAAAGATATGAAGACCATCTGATGATTATCAGATGGCCTTTTTGTATAGAAACTGTAATAAAATTAGATGTAATTATTGTGATTTAGGTCAAAGCAAAAAATTTGCTTTCTAGCGCCAGTGTGATTAAATAAAAGTAATTTAAATGTTGGAGGGATTTTAAAATGGAAATTCTTTTTCACGGTGTTGCAACAAAAACGAATGGAACTCCCGTAAAAGTCGGTGAAAAATTGCCAGCGTTTGCTGTAAAAGACGCAGCTGATACCGTTAAAACTGGGACACAACTTTTTACTAAGGTAAGTTTGATCAGTGTCGTGCCTGATATCGATACCCGCGTTTGCAGTCTCTCGACAAAACGCTTCAATCAAGAAGTAGATAAATATAATAATATTAATTTTTATACGATCTCGACCAATACATTAGAGCAACAAAAGGATTGGTGTGCTGCTGAAGGTGTTGCTAAACTTGAACTTTTATCGGATGCCACGGCTGAATTTGGTAAAGCTATGGGATTATATGTTGAAGAAAAAAGGATCGATGCACGTAGCATCTGGATCGTTGATACTAAAGGTACAGTTCTCTATCAAGAATTATTGGCAGAACAATCAAATGAACCAAATTATGCTAAAGCTTTAGAATTTTTGGATAGTTTGAATTAATGCTAAAGTTTCTCGTATTATTACTTGTGCTATGGTTGCTCTTTAAGGTCACTGATGGTGTTTTTAAGGGATGTATAGCGCTCTTTGCCTTTGTATTTTTAGGTGTGATCGTATTAGCCTTCTTAGGTTTATTACTAAAATTTTGGTGGCTTCTTTTGGTATTTTTCTTGCTAGGGGTCGCAGTAGCTAATAAAAACTAAAATAGGCTTGACTTTGAAGCCAGTTGATATTATGCTGAATAATATAATATCAGACCGGTTTAAAGAGATGAGTAATTTAAGTTTGGCGTCCAGAGAGCGGAGGTTGCTGGAAATCCGTCGCTCAGGCTTAAGTGAAAGACGACTCTTGAGGTGCATATGAGAGTATGCCGCGATAGGTGCGTTATCCTAAAGTAATAAATTAAGGTGGTACCGTGCTGTTTGCGCCCTTGTTGAATTTGTTTCAACAAGGGCCTTTTTTATTACCGGAACATTTTTAGGAGGAAATCCATGAAATATCAACGTCCGAAGGGCACAGCCGACATTTTGCCAGCTGAATCAGCAAAATGGCAATATGTTGAAGCTAAAGCTCGTGAATTATTTAAAAAATATCGTTACCATGAAATGCGGACTCCGATCTTTGAAAGCTTCGAAGTTTTTTCCCGTACTTCGGGAGAAACATCCGACATTGTAACCAAAGAAATGTATGATTTTTATGACAAGGGTGAACGGCATATTACTTTACGTCCAGAAGGAACTGCTGGGGTGGTACGTAGCTTTGTTGAAAATAAATTATATGGTCCTGAGTTACAAAAACCCGTCAAAACTTATTATATGGGACCGATGTTTCGTTACGAACGTCCACAATCTGGACGCTTACGCGAATTTCATCAGATCGGGGTCGAAGCTTTTGGCGTTGACAGTCCGGCTTTAGATGTTGAAGTGATCGCAATGGCTATTGATCTTTTGGAAAGTTTTGGGTTAGATAGCTTGAAGTTAACTTTGAATACTTTAGGCGACAATGAATCACGTCAGGCTTACCGCCAAGCTTTGATCGACTATTTAGAACCATTTGCCGATCAACTTTCAGATGATTCCAAAGAACGGCTACACAAAAATCCGCTGCGGGTCTTGGATAGTAAAGATAAAAAAGATCAAGCGATCGTAGCTGATGCCCCATCGATCTTGGATTACCTAACACCTGCGGCAACAAAACATTTTGAGACGTTAAAGAAACTCTTAGATGATCTAGGGATCAAATATGAAGTCGATCCTAATATGGTGCGTGGTTTAGATTACTACAACCATACGATCTTTGAGATCATGAGCGATTCGAGTGCCTTTGGTGGTAAGTGGACGACTGTGTGTGCTGGAGGGCGTTATAATGGCTTAGTTGAACAACTTGGTGGTCCTGAAACACCAGGGATCGGTTTTGGCCTAGGGGTCGAACGCTTGTTATTAGTTTTAGATGCAACTGAAAATGGCTTACAACTTGAAGATCCCCTTGATGTTTATGTTGTCGGGATCGGTCAAAGTGTCAATGCTGAAACATTAAAACTGGTCCAAAGTTTACGGCACCAAGGCTTTAGTGCTGATCGTGATTACCTTGAGCGTAAACCTAAGGGACAATTTAAAACAGCTAGTCGTTTGAATGCAAAATATACTTTGACTTTAGGGGAAACTGAATTAGCAAAACAACAAGCTAACTTAAAGAATATGGAAACTGGCGAAGAGATCAGCGTTTCGTTAGCAGACATCTACGCTAACTTTGCTGGCCTACTAGCTTAAGAAAGAAGGATAGACATGGAACGTACAACTTATGCAGGTTTAGTTGATGAAAAATATTTAGGACAAGAAGTAGTTTTAAAGGGTTGGGTCCAAAAGCGCCGTGATCTTGGTAACTTGATCTTCGTTGATCTTCGGGATCGTGAGGGGATCGTCCAACTTGTCTTTAGTCAAGAATTCGGAGCTAAAGCACTTGAGATCGCTGAAAATATTCGGAGTGAATATGTGATCGAAGTTGAAGGCAAAGTCGTTAAACGTGCTAACGCTAACCCTAATATGAAGACTGGTCAGATCGAAGTTGAAGTTTCTAAGATCACTGTTTTAAACGAAGCTAAGACAACACCATTTGATATTTCTGACGATATCAATGCTTCAGATGATCTACGTTTACAATACCGTTATTTAGATCTTCGCCGTCCAGAAATGTTAGAGGCTTTGAAGATCAGAAATCGGATCACGCAAGCAGTTCACCGCTACTTAGATGAAAATAATTTCTTAGATATCGAAACACCATATTTGACACGCTCAACGCCAGAAGGGGCACGTGATTATTTGGTCCCATCGCGCGTTTATCCAGGTCATTTCTATGCTTTGCCCCAATCACCACAATTATTCAAGCAATTATTGATGGGCGCTGGTGTAGATCGTTACTATCAGATCGCACGTTGCTTCCGTGATGAAGATCTGCGAGGGGATCGGCAACCAGAATTTACCCAGATCGATATGGAAATGTCATTTATGACGGCTGAAGAGATCCAAACGATGACAGAAGGCTTATTAAAAGCTGTAATGAAAGATGCTTTAGATGTAGAATTAGAAACGCCGATCAAGCGGATCACATGGAATGAAGCAATGGATCGCTTTGGTTCTGATAAGCCAGACATGCGTTTTGGGATGGAATTGACAAACATGGCTGATGCGGTTGCAGGAGCTGGTTTCAAAGTCTTTGATAGCACATTAGAAAATGGTGGGCAAGTTAAAGCGATCACAGTTCCTGGTGGGGCCGATAAGTATTCACGTAAGCACATCGATGAAAAACAAGAGTATATCAAGCGCTTTGGGGCTAAGGGGTTAGCTTGGCTCAAAGTTACAGATGAAGGTCTAACTGGTCCGATCGCTAAGTTCTTTAAAGAACGCGAGGATAAGATATTAGCAGCTAGTGGGGCTAAAGCAGGTGACATGCTCTTATTTGTGGCTGATAAGCCAAAAGTTGTAGCTGATGCACTTGGTTATCTTCGAGTAGCTATTGCTAAAGAGTTAGACATGATCGACAAGTCACAATTTGCCTTTGTTTGGGTCGTTGATTGGCCATTATTTGAATACAGTGAAGAATTCGAACGTTATATTGCTGCACACCATCCATTCACGATGCCAAATGAAGAAGATCTTGAGCTATTAGCTACTGATCCACATAAATGTCACGCACAAAGCTACGATATCGTGTTGAATGGGTATGAATTAGGTGGTGGTTCGATCCGTATCCACCAACGTAGTGTGCAAGAGGCAATGTTTAAGGCTTTAGGCTTTACAAAAGAAAGTGCTAAAGAACAATTTGGTTGGTTCATGGATGCTTTAGACTTTGGTTTTCCTCCACACGGTGGCTTAGCACTTGGATTAGATCGTTTTGCAATGTTATTAGCTGGTAAAGATAACATTCGTGAAGTGATCGCCTTTCCTAAGAATTCCAAGGCTTCTGAACCGTTGACCCATGCTCCAAGTCCAGTGGCAGATAAACAATTAGATGAACTTTATCTAACGACTGAAATTCCAGAAGATAAGGCTTAATTTATTATTTGATAGCTTGTTTAAGTATTTACTTAGGCAGGCTATTTTTTACATAAAGTGGTTTGTTCTAGAGCCAAAGTGCGGTATCATTATTTAGAGAATAGTTTACAAGCAAAAACAGCGGTGTATTATTTCAAGGTAAAGTTATTTAAAATTTTTAAAGAAAAATGCGGATCTGTTTCTTGTATAGCTGAGATAACTTTTGTGCTTGAAAGGATTTAATTACAATGGATGAACTACAAAAGATTTGGAAACGCCATGTTTATATCGCTAAGGCTTCGACAGCATTTATTTACGGTGTTTTAGTTTCGATCGCGATGAACTTTTTTTGGGAGCCAGGGCATATTTACTCTTCCGGGATCACGGGGCTAGCTCAGCTGCTCGCTACTTTAACAGCCAACTTGCCAGTGCATCTTTCAACTGCGTTACTGATCTTTATCTTAAACGTGCCACTTTTTATCTTGGCATGGTTTCAGATCGGGCGTCGCTTTACATTTTTCACGGTTTTAGCGGTCTTTTGCTCATCACTTATGATCAAGTCACTTCAACCGATAACGCTGACACACGACCCGATAATTTGTGCTCTTTTTGGTGCTGCGATCAACGGTTTTGGAACTGGCTTGGCTTTGAAAAATGGGATCTCCACTGGTGGCTTGGATATTTTAGGTTTGACGATCAGAAAACACACGGGTAAAAGTGTCGGAACGATCAACATTATTTTCAACGCTTTTATCGTTTTAGCTGCGGGGGCAGTCTATGGCTGGCCGTATGCTTTTTATTCTGCATTAGGGATCCTTGTCAATGCACGGGTCATGGATATGGTCTATACGCGCCAACAAAAAATGCAAGTAATGATCGTAACCAATAAACCAAAGAGTGTGATCGATTGTATTCAAAATCACATGCAACGTGGGATCACGATCGTTCATGGTGCTGAAGGGGCATATAAGCATGATAATAAGACGATCTTGTTTACGGTGATCTCGCGCTATGAACAACCAGAATTACGTCAAGCAATGACAGAGTCTGATCCGCATGCTTTTGTAAGTATTGCAGAAAATGTTCATATCATGGGTCATTTCTACGAACCCAATCCATAGAAAGGAAAACCGGTCAATGGAAAAATATGTAATCTCGATGTATGATAAGGGTCAAAATGAAGCTGGTCCAAAAGCTAAAGTTGATGCTGAGGATTTTTTAGCCACTGCGGGTTTTAAAAAACTGAATTTTTATTTTTCTGGGGCTAGAAAAGCTAAGCTTATGAGTTATAAGCAGAGTTTTTGGGATATTCCGCGGCAGATCAAAAAGTTAGAAGCACAGACAGTGGTTTTTCAATATCCGTCTTTTGATCAACGTACTGATCAGGTGATCGTGAAAAATGTGCGTCGCTTTACGCAAGCCAAGCTATTGTATTTGATCCATGATATCGAATCTTTACGCGCTTATGCTGGTGATGTGGCGTATCGCAAAAAAGAGATCGCATTTTTAAATCAAAGTGATGGTTTGATCGTACATAATGAGAAAATGAAAGCTTGGCTCAAAGAAAATGGGGTCATTAAGCCAATGACTGTATTAGAGATCTTTGATTATGCTAATCCAGTTAAATTAACGACTGACCGTCCTTATGAGAAAAGCATTTGTTATGCGGGTAATCTACAAAAAGCCGATTTTTTACAAAAGTTGGAGCTAAGTAGCCCGTTAGCCTTGTATGGTCCTAATAAAGCCACCACTTATCCTAAAAATCTCACCTACTATGGTTCGTTCCCGCCAGATGAATTGCCAGCAAAATTAACGCAAAATTTTGGTTTGGTTTGGGACGGCACAAGTATCGAACGCTGTGATGGTAGTTTTGGAAATTACCTAAAATATAATGACCCGCATAAGACTTCACTGTATTTGAGCTCGGGTCTTCCAGTCATCATCTGGAAAGAAGCGGCCTTGGCTGACTTTATCGTGAAAAACCAAGTGGGACTAACCGTCGAGAACTTAGCGCAATTAGATGAAATATTAAGTGAATTGACACCAGAGATGTATCACCAAATGTGTCAAAATGTAGCTAAAGTAGCTCATAAGATGCGTTTGGGGGCTTATTTGCAAGCAGCTGTGACAAAATTAGAATATGAGGTGACAAAATGATCCCTAAGATAATCCATTATTGTTGGTTTGGCCAAAATGAAATGCCTAAGCAGTATCGTCAGTATATTGAAGGCTGGAAAAAACTTTGTCCCGATTATGAGATCATTGAGTGGAATGAGGAAAATTACGATGTTGAGCAAGTAGCCTATACTGCGCAAGCTGCAAAAGCTGGTAAGTGGAGTTTTGTCTCTGATTATTTAGGCTTTGATGTTGTTTACCGCTATGGTGGGATCTATTTGGATACTGATGTTGAATTACTTCAAACGTTAGATCATATTTTAGAAAATGATGCTTTTTTTGCGATCGAAGAAAATGAAAGTGGAGCTGAAGTTGCGCCAGGCTTAGGGTTTGGAGCTAAAAAAAATCACCCACTGTTAAAGCAGTTGCGCGATATGTATAATGACTTGGAATTTATCCAAGCCGATGGGTCGTTAAATACGGTCGCGATCCCAGTTTATACAACGCAATTGTTGGAAAAGATCGGTTTTAAACGCCAAGATAAATTACAAAAGTTGGGCGATGTGACGATCTACCCGACAAATTACTTTGCACCAATGGATTTTTTAACGGGACAGATAAAACTCAGTCCCGAGACGCTCAGTATCCATCACTACAGTGCGTTATGGCAAACACCGACCAATTTACGGCATATCGAAAAAATGCGTCAGATCAATCGACGTTTTGGTAAAAAATGGGGGATGCGGATCAATTTTTTGTGGCGTGTTTGGTGGGCACTTGAACGCCGGATCAAGAAATTATGGAGGAAAAGTAAATGACAAAGATCAGTGTGATCGTTCCAGTCTATAATGTTGAAGCTTATCTACCAAAATGTATCTCAAGTTTAGTCAAGCAAACTTTCACTGATTTTGAAGTCATTTTAGTAAATGACGGGAGTACTGATAGTTCGGCTGAGCTTTGTGAAAGTTATGCTGACCAATACCCGTTGCTCATCAAAAGTTATACCAAGCCAAATGGTGGGCTGTCAGATGCGCGTAATTTTGGGATGCAATATGCAACTGGACAATATGTCATGTTTTTAGATTCAGATGATCATCTTGCACCTAATGCTTTGACAAATATGTATGCCTTGACAAACGAAGGCAACAAGAAGATCGTTGAGTGTGATTTTTATTGGGAATATCCGGATAAAAAAATAAAAGATCAAGCACCTAAATATGTTTCACTCAAAGATTATATGATCCGTGGACGTGTGGTCGCTTGGAATAAGTTATATTTACGGACGTGGCTGTTAGACACAAAAGTCAAATTTCCCAAGGGAAAACTCTATGAAGATCAAGACTTTTTCTTTAAATTAGTGACTTATTTAACGGATATCACAGAGGTTGCCGTTGATCGTGAGTGTGAAGTTTATTACGTGCAACGCCAAACTTCGATCTCATATAGTGAGACGACACGGATCGCTGAGATATTATGGATCTATCAAGATATCATCGATTTTTATCAAACAAAAGGGCTCTTTGAGACCTATTATCTTGAATTAGAGTATCGGTTTGTGCGAAACTTATTAGGAAATGTTTTATTACGCAAAGTCGTTAAATTAAAAGATAAACAACTAAAGCGTCAACTCCTAGATCAGATCTGGCAGCAAAAAAAGATCTGGTTCCCAGATTTTGCTAAAAATCCATACTTACGTCAAAAAAGTAAAGTTGATCTATATTTACGTTGTATCAATCCACTAACTTATCGACTATTTTATCTTTAAAAATGAGGTGAAAAAATGCTAATTGGTTCACATGTCGGCATGAAGGGAAAAGAAATGTTGTTAGGAGCAGCAAAAGAGGCAAAGAGTTATGAGGCTTCGACCTTTATGATCTATACAGGTGCGCCCCAAAATACGCGGCGTAAACCGATCGCTGAGTTAAATATCGAAGCTGGCCAAGCGTATATGACAGAACACGGCTTAAGCCAGATCGTTGTCCATGCTCCTTATATCATTAATCTAGGTAATACTAAAAAACCGGAAAATTTTGGTTTTGCAGTTGATTTTTTACGGGCTGAAGTTGAGCGAGCTGAGGCTTTAGGGGCAACTCAGATGACGCTTCATCCTGGAGCACATGTCGGTGCGGGAGCAAAGGCGGGGATCGCAAGTATTGCTAAGGGCTTAAACGAAGTCATCCAACCTGATCAAAAGCTTCAGATCGCCTTGGAGACGATGGCAGGCAAAGGAACAGAAGTTGGGCGGAGTTTTGAAGAATTAGCTCAGATCATTGATTTGGTAAAGTATAATGACAAGCTATCTGTTACTTTGGATACTTGCCATGCAAATGATGCAGGCTATGCGATCAAAGATGATTTTTCTGGTGTTTTAACAGAATTTGATAAGATCGTTGGTTTAGAGAAACTAAAGGTGATCCATTTAAATGACTCCTTGAATCCTCAAGGAAGCCATAAAGATCGGCATGCTAATCTGGGCTTTGGTACGATCGGATTTGAAAGTTTAGAAAAGATCGCTAAACTTGATGAATTAGCTTCATTACCGAAGATCTTGGAAACACCGTATGTAGGCCCCGATAAAAATGATCGTTATGCTCCATATGGTTATGAGATCGCAATGTTACGTGCAGGTGAATTTGACCCTGAGTTACTTGATAAGATCTACCAAAATAAGAGGAAAAAATAGACACAAAAAAACTAAGATCTAAATTGAGCGTTTTCAATTTACAGATCTTAGTTTTTTGTTTATCTTTGAGCGTTATTATCCAAACTTTCAGTGATGATCATTGCAGTTTCTTCGATCGACTTATGTGCAACGTTGATCACAGGACAACCCAGCTTTTTGTAAAGCTCATTAGCAAAATTCAATTCGCTTTCGATGTTGTCGATGTTTGAGTAGTGTGTATCGGGATCAAGACCATAAGAGATCATCCGTTCACGGCGGATCCCATTTAAGATCTCGGGGTCGTTAGTCAACCCAAAGATCTTGTTAGGATCAACTTTATAGATCTCTGCTGGGATCTGTGCTTTAGGAACAAGCGGTAGATTAGCCACTTTATAACCCCGATTAGCCAGGAAAAGTGACAATGGGGTCTTCGACGTCCGCGAGATCCCTAGTAAAACTAGATCAGCCTTCAAAAAGCCAGCTGGGTCTTTACCATCATCATAGGTAACGGCAAATTCAAGGGCTTCGATCCGGTTGAAATATTCTTTATCAGTATTGTGATTGATCCCTGCTTTTTGTAATGGTTTTTCGCCCGCTTTTTGTGAGAATTTTTGGATAACATCACTTAAAGCATCGATCACGGATAAGCCATTTTCTTGGCAGTAATTATTTACAAAAGTCGATAGTTCCGGATCGACAAAAGTATGCACGATGATAGCAGCTTCGCGTTTTGCTTTGTTCAAGATCCCTTGTACCAAAGAAACGGTCTTGATCAATGGGTAACGTTGGATCTTGAAATCTGCATTAGGAAATTGGACACTAGCAGCTTCGGCGATCGCATAGGCAGTCTCCCCAAGTGAATCTGAGATTGCATAGACATGTAATTCATTTGACATAAAATTGCCTCCCATAATTATGATAAAGTGTTAAAAAACGACTTATTCTATGAAAATTATAGCTTATCTAACGGGTGATTCCAAGAAAAATGGCTAGGGTAAAAAAATACTGTAAAACTCCGATTTTTCGCCGCTCAAACTACAAATGAACACTAATTATGTAAAAGTTTATAAAGTTATGTTGACTCTAACTTTTAATTTAGTTTATAATGGAAAGGAACTGTTGAGGTTTGTACAATTAAGACGGTTACATTTAAGCTCGGAGGGAGGGAAACAACCATGTCAAAGACAGTCGTTCGTAAAAACGAATCTCTTGATGACGCTCTTCGTCGCTTCAAACGTTCCGTTTCAAAAACAGGTACTTTGCAAGAATATCGGAAACGTGAATTCTACGAGAAGCCAAGTGTAAAACGTAAGAAAAAATCCGAAGCAGCAAGAAAGCGCAAAAATAAGCGTCGTTTCTAGTTTCTAGAGGAGGCTAATGTGATGAGTTTATTAGATTCATTACAAAAAGATATGGTAGCTGCAATGAAGGCTAAGGATAAAGGCCGTTTGGCAACGGTTCGAATGCTCAAAGCTGCAGTTACAAATGAACAAATCAACGTTGGACACGACTTGACTCCTGATGAAGAAGTAAGCGTGTTATCTCGTGAGTTGAAGCAACGCAAGGATTCTTTAGAAGAATTCAAAGCTGCTGGGCGTGATGAAGCTGTCCAAAAACTCGAAGAAGAGATCAAAGTTGTTGAAGGTTACTTGCCAAAACAACTCAGTGCAGATGAAGTAAAGGCCGTTGTTGAAGAAACGATAAATCAGGTTGGAGCAACATCAAAAGCTGACTTCGGTAAAGTAATGGGGGCAGTGATGCCTAAGTTAAAGGGTAAAGCTGATGGTAAATTAGTCAACTCTACCGTAATGTCATTGCTTAATAAATAAGCAAAGAGTCGAGATACTAGATCTCGGCTTTTTTCTTATTTGTTCAAGTTTACTTTGAATTTGATTATCGAATTGATAATCAGTATAATTGGGATTATAAAGTATGATAAGGGAGATGGGCGATTGAGCGCAGAACAATTAGTCGAAAAAAGTTTCGTTCTCAACGATTCTCAATTGCAAATTTCGCTGTCAGGCATCAATGACAGCCATTTTAAATTGATCGAAGAAGGCCAAGATGTGGTGTTAAAGCCTTTTGGTGGTACGATAAAGATCACTGGTACTGAAGAAAATGTTACTTTAGCCTATCAGGTATTGAGTGAGTTGACGGGACTTTTGCGTAAAAAAATCACTATAAGCAGTGCAGATGTTGTGTCAGCGATGAAGATGGCACAGCGTGGGACATTAGAGTATTTTAAAGATCTCTATACTGAAGAATTATTAAAAGACCGCCGGGGACGTTCGATCCGGGTCAAAAGTTATGGGCAACGCCAATATGTGCAAGAGATCAAGCATAAAGATCTTGTGTTTGGGATCGGACCTGCCGGAACAGGTAAGACTTATTTAGCCGTTGTAATGGCTGTTGCTGCTTTAAAGCGCCATGAAGTCGAACGGCTGATCTTGACGCGTCCAGCGGTCGAAGCCGGCGAATCGCTAGGCTTTTTACCGGGAGATCTTAAAGAAAAAGTCGATCCGTATTTACGTCCAATCTATGATGCACTAAATTCGATCTTAGGGGCAGAACACACGGAACGTTTGATCGAACGCGGTGTGATCGAGATCGCACCTTTAGCTTATATGCGTGGCCGCACGTTAGATAATGCTTTTGTTATCTTGGATGAAGCGCAAAATACGACGCGAGCGCAGATGAAGATGTTTTTGACTCGCCTTGGTTTTGGCTCTAAAATGATCATCAATGGTGATAGATCACAGATCGATCTACCTAAAGGACACAGTCAAAGCGGTTTGGTCGACGCGGAGAAGATCTTGAAGGGCTCACCACATATCGGCTTTGTAAAATTTGATTCTGTCGATGTTGTGCGCCATCCAGTTGTAGCTGAGATCATTCGTGCATATGATAACTATAATTCAATGGAAAATGAGGAATAAAAATGGATTTGGAAGTTTATGATAATACTGAGCAAGTTTCAAGTGAGTGGAAGACACTCATTTGCGAGATCTTGGACTTTGCGGGTGATTATCTCAAGTTACCCTCAAATACTGAAATGTCAGTCACTTTGATGGATAATGCTGAAATCCATCGTATCAATAAAGAATATCGTGGTGTCGATAAGCCAACTGATGTGATCAGTTTTGCGATCGAAGAGGAAGATCCAAATGAGATCCCGATCATTTTACCAGACGAAGCTGAGTTTGAGATCCCTAAAAATATCGGGGATATCATGGTTTCGATCGATAAAGTCAAAGAACAAGCTGAGTATTTAGGACATTCGCAGGAAAGAGAATTGGGCTTTTTAGTTGTTCATGGTTTTTTACATCTCAATGGCTACGACCACATGCAAGCTGAAGACGAAAAGGAAATGTTTGGTTTGCAAAGAGAAATTCTCGAGGCGTATGGACTTAAACGATAAAGAACAAAAACAGCCGGTCAACAGCTGGAAAAATCGCCATTTTTTCCAGTCCTTGCGTTATGCGCTCGTTGGCTTGAAAACGGCTTATAAAGAAGAGCGCAATCTGCGGTTTCATGTGAGTGCGATAACTTTGGTCGTGATTATGGGACTCATTTTTAATGTGACCATCAGTGAGTGGCTCTGGCTATTTTTGAGTATTTTTTTGGTGATCTCCAGTGAAGTCTGGAATTCTGCCATCGAAAATGTCGTTGATCTAGCTACAAACTATAAACGACATCCACTTGCCAAAAAAGCTAAAGATATGGCGGCTGCAGCGGTATTACTAGCAGCGATCTTTTCTTTGATCACAGCAACCTTGGTCTTTGGTCCACATATTTGGCAATTATTTAACTGATATTGATTAGGGAAGTGTATATTTTGGAAGAAGAATTTCATTCAGGTTTTATTGCGATCGTAGGGCGACCTAACGTTGGCAAATCGACCTTTTTAAACAATGTGGTCGGACAAAAGATCGCGATCATGAGCGATAAGGCTCAAACAACACGCAATAAGATCCAAGGGGTATATACCACTGACAACGCGCAGATCGTGTTTATCGATACACCAGGGATCCATAAACCACATAGTCGTTTAGGCGATTTTATGGTCAAATCGGCGCTTTCAACGCTTAATGAAGTTGATGCAGTGATCTTTATGGTCAATGCCGAACAAAAGCGAGGTCGAGGCGATGATTTTATCATTGAGCGACTAAAAAATGTCAAAAAACCTATCTATTTGGTGATCAACAAGATCGATAAGATCCACCCAGATCATTTATTAGAAGTGATGGATGATTACCGAGATACTTTAGACTACAAAGATGTCTTTCCGATCTCGGCTTTGAATGGTAATAATTGTGCTGAATTAGTCCACGATCTAGTTGAAGATCTACCAGAAGGTCCGCAATACTATCCAGAAGATCAAGTTACTGATCATCCCGAACGTTTTATCGTTAGCGAATTGATCCGCGAAAAAGTTTTACAATTGACACGCGAAGAAGTTCCACATTCCGTTGCCGTCGTTGTTGATCGGATCAAACGAGAAGATGATGAAAAAGTTTTGATCCAAGCAACTATTGTGGTCGAACGTTCTAGTCAAAAGGGAATTATCATCGGTAAAGGTGGTAAGATGCTAAAAGAGATCGGAACAAGAGCACGTAAAGAGATCGAATTTATGTTAGGTGATAAAGTCTTTTTAGAGCTTTGGGTCAAAGTTCAGCCTAACTGGAAAGACCGTCAAGTCGATCTAAAAGCGTTTGGTTACCGGCAAGATGATTATTAATTAAGGAAAAGAGGGGAAAATTCTCCTCTTTTTTGAGATTTTTGGGGGTAAAAAGATGGTGCTACAACAAGGTGTAGAGTTTTTAGGGATCGTAGTCTCACGTAAAGACTATAAAGAACGTGATATGCTAGTCAAAATTTTGACTGACAAATATGGCTTTAAAACTTTTTTTGTCCGTGGGGTCCGCAAGCGGGGCTTTAAATTAGGGGCAGCGATCTTACCCTTTACTCATGGGACCTATCTTGGAAGTATCAGTGATGAGGGCTTATCATTTATTACGACGACCCGTGACATCAGTCAATATCAACAGATCACGCAAGATATCGAGTTGAATGCTTATGCTTCGTATATCTTAAGTTTGATAGAGCGTGCTTTAACGACGGAAGATCTTGTGAATTTAGGCTGGTTTTTAAGAGTTAAAAAAGCACTTGAGTTGATCGATGATGGTTTTGATCCTGCGATCATCACCAATATCATCGAGATCCAGTTACTTGCTAGTTTCGGGGTGAGACCGCAACTTGAAAGCTGTGTGATTTGTCAAAATACTACCCGTGCTTTTGATTATTCAGAAAGTTATGGGGGCTTATTGTGTCAGGCACATTGGCATTTAGATCCATATCGTTTGCATTTAGATAAACGTACGGTCTATTATTTACGCTTGCTATCAGTCGTAGATTTAAATCGATTAAATTCGATCAAAGTAAAGGAACAGACAAAGATCAATTTAAGAAAAGCTTTGGATACTATCTATGAACATCAGGTCGGGATCTATGTACCAGCCAAACAATTTCTTGATCAAATGTCTTCATGGGATCAAACGCTTAAAACAGATAAAAAAAATTAGTAAACACTTTAGAGTTCGTGCTATGGCAAGCATACGAACTCTATTTTTTAGTGATTTTTTGTCATTTTATATTGATATCATAAGGTTTTAGGCTATGGGTTTAAGGGAATCGCTTTTAAAACTCCTGTAAAAAATAGCAATCTAAGGTGTTATTGTTTAACAATTTTAGCTAAAAGTACTACAATGACTTTGTATCAAAGGAAGTGATAAAAAATAATTACAAGATTTACGGATAACTACTATGACAGATAAACGTTTTAGGATTTATGTTTACCTTATTAGCAGCTACTCGCGTGATCTTTTAGAGATCATAAACTAAACGTAATGAAAGTTTATTAGGAGGCTGTATCATGGGTAAAAATGATTTGATGATCAAAACGGGTGCTGATCTATTGATCCAGGCACTTCAAGAAAATGGTATAAATAAGATGTATGGGGTCGTTGGGATCCCAGTTACTGATTTTGCGCGTCTAGCTCAACTTCGGGGCATGAAGTATTATGGTTTCCGACGTGAAGATGCTGCCGTTGATGCAGCAGCAGCAGCTGGTTACTTGAGGCAAAAGCCGGGAGTAGCATTAACTGTTTCAGCACCAGGCTTTTTAAATGGACTGACTGCTTTAGCTCAAGCAACTAAAAATTGTTTTCCATTGATCATGATGTCTGGTTCGTCGGAACGTCATTATATCGATTTAGATCAAGGCGACTATGAAGGCTTAGATCAATATAATGTCGCTAAGCCATTTTGTAAAAAAGCTTATCGTGTTGATCGTGCTCAGGATATTGGGCTAGCGATCGCACGAGCAGTTCGGACGGCTGTATCTGGGAGACCAGGGGGAGTTTATTTAGATCTTCCTGCTGAAACAATCAGTCAAGAACTAAAAGTCGCTAATGAAAAAGACACTGGGGTCTACAAGCTAGTCGATCCAGCACCTAAGCAAGAACCTAGTCAAGCGGCTGTGTTACGTGCTGTTGAAGTTATCAAACAAGCTAAGCGACCATTATTGTTGTTAGGTAAAGGCGCGGCTTATGCCCAAGTTGAAAAGCAATTACAAATCTTAGTCGATAAAACGGATATCCCATTTTTGCCAATGTCGATGGCTAAGGGTCTTATTCCTGACGATGATAAGCATTCAGCCGCCGCAGCTCGGTCACTTTCTTTAGGTAATGCCGATGTTGTGATCGTTGTTGGAGCACGTTTAAATTGGATGTTGAATCATGGCGATGCACCAACGTTTGCACAAGATGTCAAATTTGTTCAATTAGATATCGATCCGACCGAATTTGATTCAAATCAAAAGATCGATGCACCATTACTAGGTGATCTAGGTTCAGTGCTTGATAAGTTAGTGCCAGCGTTGGTCAATACGGGTTATAAAGCTGACAAAGCTTGGATCGATGCAATCGTTGCGGATACAGATAAAAACGATGCCAAGTTTGCTAAGCGGCTAGCCGCTGGGAAGACAGATCCTAAGTTCGGTTATTATGGAGCACTTTTGCCGATCCAAGAATACTTTGAAAAGCATCCAGATACGTATCTGGTCAGTGAAGGAGCTAATACGCTAGATATTGGTCGGAACTTGATCGCGATGAAGTTGCCACGCCATAGATTAGATACTGGTACATGGGGCGTGATGGGCGTTGGTCTTGGTTATGCGATCGCGACTGCCGTTGAAACGGGCAAACCAGTAGTTGCCTTAGAGGGGGATAGTGCCTTTGGTTTTGATGGTATGGAAATGGAGACCATCTGTCGTTATAATTTGCCCATAACCGTTGTTGTTGTCAATAATGGTGGGATATATAATGGGACTGATCAAGAAGTTCCTAGTCAACCAGGGCCTACTAAGTTAGACTCGACTGCCAGGTATGAATTGTTAGCTCAGGCTTTTGGTGGCGATAGTTACTTTGTAAGTGATTATCAAACGATGGAAGAGACTTTTTCAAAAGCAGTTGACTCTAAGCGCCCTTGTTTGATCAATGTTCAGATCGATCCAAGTATGGGTAAAGAATCTGGTCATATCGGTAATTTAAATCCAGAAGACATTACTGAAGAAGTTAAAGAATTAAAAGAGACCGTAAAGAATTAGGAAAGAAGTAATTATTATGACTGAAGAAAATAGTTATGCACCATTAAAGGGTTTGCGTGTTGTCGATTGGACTCAAGTACAATCTGGACCTTCTTGTACCCAACTTCTTGCTTGGTTAGGGGCAGAAGTTATCAAGATCGAACGAACTAATACAGGTGATCCTACGCGTAACCAATTATTAGATGTTCAAGATTCATGGAGTTTATATTACCTACAACTAAACGCAAATAAGAAATCATTGACCCTTGATATCAAAAGTGATGAAGGTAAAAAAATCATGAATGACCTTTTGAAAAAGGCTGATGTCTACGTTGAAAATGTACGTCCTGGTGCTGCTGATCGAGCTGGTTTTGGTTGGAAAGACGTCCATGCTTTGAATCCAAGATTGATCATGGCTTCATTAAAGGGATTCAATCAAGGGTCACGGTTTGAAAATGTCAAAGCCTACGAACCTGTAGCTCAGTCTGCGGGCGGTTCTGCTTCAGCTACGGGTTGGAATAAAGGGGCAGCCAATGTACCGACCCAATCTGCGGCAGCTTTAGGTGATTCGAACTCAGGGATGCATTTGACGATCGGTATTTTAGCTGCATTGCTACAACGTGAAAAAACAGGTGAAGGTACCTTTGTTTATCAATCAATGCAAGATGCCGTCATGAACCTTTGCCGGATCAAGTTACGTGATCAGATCATGCTAGATAATTTGGGTGCGTTACCACATTATGCAGTCTACCCTAACTATAAGTGGGGCAAAGCAGTACCACGGGCTGAAAATACTGAAGGTGGCGAAGTTATCGGTTGGACTTATAAGGCTAAAGGTTGGGAGAATGATCCTAATGCTTATGTCTATATCGTTATCCAAGATTCAAACAAGAGTTGGGCTGCGATCGCTAATACGATGGGACATCCAGAATGGATCACCGATGAACGCTTTGTTGATTGGCAACATCGTCAACTTCATAAAGAAGAACTCTATCCTTTGTTGGAAGCATATACTAAACAATATGATAAATATGAATTGACTCGAAGATTGGGTGAAGCTGGGATCCCAGTCGGACCAGTTTTAGATTGGCATGAGTTAGAAAATGATCCAGATCTAAATGAAGATGGTACGATCGTTACGATCGACCAAGGTGGTAGCCGTGGTAAGTTTAAGACGATCGGGTTACCATTCTCACTTTCAAACTATAAGCCTGCGTATAAACGTGCTCCTGATTTAGGTGAAAATAATGATGAGATCTTAGCGGATTTGGGATATGATGCGACCCAAATCGCTGATCTAGTAGAAAAAGGTGTCATCTCTAAAGCACGTGGGCCTAAGAACCCACGGCGCGAAGTTATCAAGGGCCAATGATTTTCAATAGATCAGTCGAAAGATCAAAGATGTGAGCTGATATCTTAGCCTGTCACTTTTATTAAGAAAGGAAGAAAGGCTATACTTCTTTCCCAAATGTAGTCTTAATACATTTGTTCACATTTATATAGTGAAAATATGATAAGTATATTAGTAAATGATATCATCCCGATATTAGTTATCATGATCTTAGGGTATCTATGTGGGAAGTTTTCATTTTTTAATGATGACCAGCGCCAAGGTTTAAATAAGCTAGTCTTAAACATCGCTTTGCCGGCTGCTTTGTTTGTCTCGATCGTGAACGCGACTCGACATATCTTTGCGCAAGACATCGTGTTGACCTTGATCTCGATCTTTGGGGTCACAGGGTTGTTTTTGTTAAGTTATGTTTTAGATAAAGTTATGTTCCACCGAACAACGCAAGAAGCTGCGGTATGTGCTTTGATCGCAGGCTCACCGACGATCGGCTTTTTGGGTTTTGCGGTGCTAGATCCGATCTATGGAAATAACGTAACGACTAACTTAGTGATCGGGATCGTCTCGATCGTAGTTAATGCCGTCACGATCCCGATCGGCTTAGCTTTGATCGATCAAGGGCAAGCCAAGGATCGAGCTAAAGCTTCAACTAAAAATGGTATCAAAGTAAAGATAAATCTGCCACAAAAGATGACAGACAAAACACCGGTCAAGCAAAAGGAAGTCATGATCGCTGATGGTGTACCGGTCTCAGATATTGAGGCCAAGGCTTTGCGTGAACAAGGGATAACTCGTGAGATCGATCTAGTACGAGCTGAGATCGAAAATCATGAAGGTAAAGCAAAGAAAGAGACTGATAACTCAACTAAGGCTGCAGTTATCAATGCGATCAAGCAACCAGTTGCAGCTGCTCCATTGCTTGCAGTGATCTTGGTTTTGATCGGTATCAAGATCCCGACAGCCTGGGATCCATGTTTCCAATTGATCGCTAAAGCTAACTCAGGTGTAGCTGTTTTAGCAGCTGGTTTAGCTTTAGCGACCGTCAAGTTTTCGATCACTAAAGAGTCATTGTGGAATACATTTTATCGTTTGCTCTTGACTCCAGCGATCATTGTATTGGTGGCTTACTTGTGTGGGATGGGTTCAGATCCTGAAAAAATCGCGATGTTATGTATGGCGACGGCCTTGCCCCCTGCATTTTCTGGAATTATAATCTCCAGTCGTTACAATATTTATGTTAAAGAAGGAGCTAATTCTGTTGCTATCTCAACAGTAGCATTTGCTGCTTCATGTATCTTCTGGATCTGGTTGCTCCCGATCTTGGCGAGTGTCTTTTAAAATTTGAACCTATATTGGAGATTGGTCTCCAATATAGGTTTTTTAGGCTATATTAGAGGTGTCATATGTGTTTTGGGATAGGTAAGTGTGTGGTGAAATGAAGAGATTTGTTAAGAAATATCAGTATATTATCATGGCTTTTGTTACGGTTCGTCCGCCTTTTTAGAGTGACGAGAACCTTTTCAAAATTCTACAAACCAAAAATAAATTTAAATAAGTCCTACAAAGGTGATCGTTAAGTTTTTTCAGACGCTTCTTGGATTGTTTTTAAGTTGGAATTTACGTGCTAGCCAAAAAATTTCTCGCTCAAATGGCGTCATGGGATCAATTTTTTAAGGATAATACGTGATTTTACAACTAAATATGACTTGACAAAAAAACACGGTTAAACTATCCTAGAATTATCAATAATGAGACGTTGATAAAAGAGGATCGGTCTAAGGGTAGAGTTAGCGAGTCTGGGATGGTGAAAGCAGATATCTATTGGGACATGATTGGCACTTTTGGAGTCTTAACGAATTAAGCTGCTAGTTATACTAGAAGTAGGGTGGAACCGCGATTTTTTAAAATCGTCCCTATGTGGCCAAAGGCGCTACATAGGGACTTTTTTGTGCGTTATTTGGCTGATTGAAAAATAAATCTTTGGAGGCAAAAAGATGGCAGATAAATTGTCAATGCAAGATATTATTTTGACATTACAACAGTTTTGGGCAAAGCAAGGCTGTATGTTAATGCAATCCTATGATACAGAAAAAGGGGCCGGCACGATGAGTCCTTATACTTTCTTACGTGCGATCGGACCAGAACCTTGGAACGTTGCCTATGTTGAACCTTCACGTCGCCCAGCTGACGGTCGCTATGGTGAAAATCCTAACCGCTTGTATCAACATCATCAATTCCAAGTGATCATGAAACCTTCACCAGATAACATCCAAGAACTTTATTTGGATAGTTTACGTGCCTTAGGGATCGATCCTTTAGAACATGATATTCGGTTCGTTGAAGACAACTGGGAAAATCCATCAATGGGTTGTGCCGGTGTGGGTTGGGAAGTTTGGCTCGATGGGATGGAGATCACCCAATTTACTTATTTCCAACAAGTCGGGGGCTTAGAAGTTCGTCCAGTCGCTGTCGAAGTGACTTATGGGCTCGAACGTTTATCCTCTTACATCCAAGATGTTAATTCAGTCTTTGAACTTGAATGGGCTGATGGAGTCAAATACGGCGATATCTTCAAAGAACCTGAATTTGAACATTCCAAGTATTCATTTGAGGAAAGCAACCAAGAGATGTTGTTTGAATTGTTTGATACTTATGAAAAAGAAGCTAAAAAGCAGATCGAAAATGGTTTAGTTCACCCAGCCTATGACTATATCCTAAAATGTAGTCATACCTTTAACTTATTAGATGCTCGGGGTGCAGTTTCAGTGACGGAACGTGCCGGTTATTTATCGCGGATCAGAAACATGGCTCGGATGGTCGCACGTGCTTTTGTGGCTGAACGTAAGAAATTGGGTTATCCATTGATCAAAGATGAAGCTTTACGCGCTAAATTGTTAGAGGAGGACAAATAATGGCACATACATTTTTGTTAGAGATCGGATTAGAAGAGATCCCAGCTCATGTCGTTACACCAAGTAGCCAACAATTGGTCAAAAAGATGACGGCATTTTTAGAAGAAAATCGCTTAGACTTTGATGAGATCAAGGCTTACTCAACTCCAAGGCGGTTAGCGCTCAAGGTTTTAGGCTTAGCTGATAAACAAGCTGACATTGAAGAAGAAGCTAAAGGTCCAGCTAAAAAGATCGCCTTGGATGCTGATGGAAATTGGTCTAAAGCTGCCCAAGGCTTTTCACGAGGACAAGGTTGCACCCCAGATGATATCTTCTTTAAGGAATTAAAAGGGGTCGAATATGCTTATGTTAAAAAATTCATCCCCGGTAAGAGTGCTAAAGAAGTTTTAAGTGATGTCAAAGAAGTCGTGATGGATCTTAAGTTCCCAACGATGATGCGCTGGAGCACTAATGATTTTGAATATGTACGTCCGATCAAGTGGTTAGTTTCTTTATTGGATAAGGAAGTCGTAGATTTTGAGATCTTAAACGTTAAGGCAGGGCGCCAAACATTAGGTCATCGTTTCTTAGGTAAAGCGGTCGAACTTGCTGATGCCAATGATTATCCAGCTGCTTTAGAACCACAAATGGTGATCGCTGATGCCAAGAAACGTAAAGAAATGATCGTTTCTCAGCTAAATGAGCTTGCGCAACAAAATAACTGGCAAGTAGTGATCGATCCTGAGTTGTTAGAAGAAGTTAACAATTTGGTCGAATATCCAACTGTCTTTGCAGGAAAATTTGCTCAAAAATATCTGACGATCCCAGATGCTGTTTTGATCACTTCCATGAAAGATCATCAACGGTTCTTCTACGTAACTGATGAAGCTGGTAATTTGTTACCAAACTTTATCTCAGTGCGTAACGGTAACCAAGCTCATTTGGAAAATGTGATCGCAGGTAACGAGAAAGTGTTGACGGCACGTTTAGAAGATGCTGCTTTCTTCTATGAAGAAGATCAAAAACAAACGATCGCAGATTATGTTGCACGTTTGAAGAAAGTAATGTTTCACGATAAGATCGGCACGATCTACGAAAAGATGGAACGTGTTCACTTGATCGCACATTACTTAGGCGAAAAATTGGGCTTAAGTGAGCAAGAGTTAGCTGATCTTGATCGTGCAAGTCAGATCTATAAATTTGACTTAGTAACTGGAATGGTCGGTGAATTTTCAGAATTGCAAGGTGTCATGGGTGAGATCTATGCTAGATTGCAAGGTGAAAATGAAGCAGTTTGTGTTGCGATGCGTGAAGAATACCTTCCAACCAGTGCTGAAGGTGAATTACCACAAACTAATGTTGGCGCAGTCTTATCGATCGCTGATAAAGTTGATAGCATCCAAGCTTTCTTTAGTGCAGGAATGTTACCAAGTGGTTCCAATGACCCTTATGCCTTGCGTCGTCAAGCTTTAGGGATCGTCCGGATCGCTTTAGCTAAAGGCTGGGCTCTTTCAACTCCATTGTTGCAAGCAGCAGTTGAATCTGCTTATGCTAAGCGCCCAGATTTATACGAAAAGATCGCTCCTGCTGAAAATAAAGCTATGATCCAAGACTTTATCGCAGATCGTTTACAACAGATCTTGAATGGACCGAACTTACGTCATGATGTGCTTGAAGCAGTTATGGCTAATAAAGCTAATGCGTTTACGTTAGCCCAAAAAGCAGCTGATCTTTTGGCAAAACATTTGGCAGACGAAGATTTCAAAGCAAATATCGAAGCCTTGACTAGAGCAAGTCGTTTAGCTAAGAAATTAGATGATCAAAGTGATCTTACGGTTGATACAACTTTATTTGAAAATGAAGCTGAACAAGGTCTTTACGAAGCCGTTGAAGCAGTTAGAAAAGATTTCAAAGCAGCTGATCTTGAAACCAAATTTATTGCTTTGAAGAATTTACGTGAACCGATCAATGCTTATTTTGAAAAGACGATGGTCATGGCTGATGATGAAAAGGTCAAGTTGAATCGTTTGCGCCAATTAGCGCAGATCGCACGTTTGACAGCGGTTTTTGGGGCTTTAGATGCCTTGAATACTAAATAATTTTTAAGAGTGAGTCTAGTTTTTAGACTTGCTCTTTTTTGAGCGATCATGTTGTCTAAGAAATGGTGTAGCATATTATTTTGTAATAATGCTTGTCAAAAACATGTCAATTTGATATAGTAATTGTTTACGTTTACTCTTGCAATAAAGATATATCTATTATAAAATTAGTATCGGTATAATTTTTATTATGAAAGGTCGTGCTTTTGTGTGCGACCTTTCGTAACTATATTTAAAAATGGGGTGAGGCCGTGGTAAGTCAACGTAGGATACCGACTGATGTGATCGATCAGATCAGATCGGATGTCAATATTTTGGATATCGTAGGCCAATATGTCCAGTTACACCGTTCAGGGAGCAATTGGTTCGGATTGTGTCCCTTCCATACAGAAAAAACGGGTTCATTTTCTGTAAACGAACCCAAGCAGTTCTTTCACTGTTTTTCATGTGGTCGCGGAGGAAATGTTTTCAAATTCTTGATGGAGATCGAGGACCTGACATTTCCGGAAGCCGTTTATCGTACGGCTGAGTTAGCTGGGATCGAGCTTGATGCTAAGTATTTACCGCAAAATGTTGCTGGTGCAGAAGACACGCAGTCCGAGACTGGTAAATTAAAACGGCTTTATGCGCAAGCTGGGCAGTTATATCATCACATTTTAGTAAATACTAAGTTAGGTCAGCCAGCTTTGGATTATTTGCATGAACGTGGTCTAAGTGATGAACTGATCGCAGAGTTTCAGTTGGGGTATGCTCCGCAAGCTGAGATCTTACAAGCCTTTTTTCATGAAAAAAAGCTTGATGATTATCAGACTTTGCGAAAGTCGGGTTTGTTTAGCGAACGTGAAGGTGAAGATCTAGCTGAACGTTTCAATGATCGGATCATGTTTCCGATCAGAGATCAAACTGGATCGATCATTGCTTTTTCAGGACGACTCTTGACCCCTGATAAGAAATTGCCTAAATATCTCAACTCACCCGAGGGGATCTTATTTAATAAACGTAAAGTTCTCTTTAATTTTGATAAGGCTAAAAAGACGATCAGACATGAAAGTAAAGTCTATTTATTTGAAGGGTTTATGGATGTCTTAGCGGCATGGCGGGCTGGGATCAAAAATGGTGTAGCCTCGATGGGGACGAGTTTAACGAGTGAACAGATCTATCTTTTAGAGCAAACGGCAAGTAAACTCTATATCTGTTATGATGGCGATCTTCCGGGGCGCAAAGCTACTAAGCGCGCTTTGGAATTGATCGCACCGTTGAGTAAGTTTGAGCTTGGAGCGATCTTATTACCTGAAAAGCTTGATCCAGATGAATATGTTCGTAAATATGGTCCAGAAAATTTTAAAGATTTTGTGACGTCACATGAACGCACTGAGTTAGAATTTTATTTGGAATATTTTCGGGTAGGCCGTAATCTTGAGACTGAAAGTGATCAATTAGCGTATATCACAGATGTTTTAGAAAAAGTTGCGCAGGTCAAAGATCCGCTGGCACGCGATCTGACGCTCAATCGTTTAGCCAAAGAGTTCGAGCTAGATAAGAATAACTTAACTAGTCAACTTCAGGCTTTGATGCAACAGGTCCAGTCAGAACAATTAAAACAAGATCAGGCAAATTCACTCAAACGCTCGGATAAAGTCGTTTATAGTACCCAACAGCGTCAAGAAAAAAAACGCTATAGCCCAGCTGAACAAGCCGAAAGATTATTATTGTACCGTTTATTACATGAACATGATGTCTTTTTGCGCATCAAGGGTCTAGCTGATTTTTCATTTATCCACGAAGAGTATGAAACGATCTTTTTATTAGCTGATGGATACTTTGATCGTTATTCTGAGTATGAAAGTGCGAGTTTTTTAGACTTTTTAAAAGATGAACATTTAAGACAGATCATCATTTCACTTGAATTAGGTGATTATGGTGAAGTAAATGAACAAGAGATCAGTGATTGCCTAGCCTTTATCATGCAACATTCTCCGTTAGAAGAGCAGATCAAGGTGGTAAAGACCAAATTAGAGCAAGCAAAACGTTTGGGAGATGCTAAAGTGATCATGGAACAGACGACAAAACTGATCGAATTATTGAAAAAAAAGCAGACAGAGAAGTCAATCATTTAAGGGAGGCCTCTATTTTGGCAGAAGAGAAAAAAAATACGAATTTCGATGCGGTGGCATATAAGGAAGCATTGCGTGAGTTATTGCGTGAGTATAAACCAAAAAAAGAAATCAGATACGATGAATTGACTGATAAAATGGTAACACCATTTCACTTAGATGCCGAACAAATGGACAATTTGATCGTGCGGGTCGAAGATGCTGGGATCTCAGTTGTGGATGAAAATGGTGATCCAAGTGAACTTAGCTTGAAGAAAGCTAGTCATGAAGAAAAAGAATTAGCAAAAAGTGACTTATCAGCTCCATCTGGTGTTAAGATCAATGATCCAGTTCGGATGTACCTTAAAGAAATTGGCCGTGTCAATCTCTTGACTGCTGACGAAGAAGTGGCTTTAGCTTTGCGGATCGAAGAAGGCGATGAAGAAGCTAAGCAACGTTTGGCCGAAGCAAACTTGCGCTTGGTCGTTTCGATCGCTAAGCGCTATGTTGGGCGCGGAATGTCATTTCTTGACTTGATCCAAGAAGGTAACATGGGCTTGATGAAAGCCGTTGAAAAATTTGACTATCGTAAGGGCTTCAAATTCTCAACTTATGCAACTTGGTGGATCAGACAAGCGATCACGCGTGCGATCGCTGATCAAGCACGGACGATCCGGATCCCGGTGCACATGGTGGAAACGATCAATAAATTGATCCGTATCCAACGCCAAATGCTCCAAGATCTCGGGCGTGAACCGATCCCTGAAGAGATCGGGGCAGAAATGAACATGCCAACTGAAAAAGTACGTGAGATCTTAAAGATCGCGCAAGAACCTGTTTCTTTAGAAACGCCGATCGGTGAAGAAGATGATTCGCATTTAGGTGATTTTATCGAAGATCAAGATGCAACAAGTCCAGCTGAACATGCTGCTTATGAATTATTAAAAGAACAGATCGAAAGTGTCTTAGATACTTTGACTGATCGTGAAGAAAATGTTTTGCGTCTACGCTTTGGTCTAGATGATGGTCGGACGCGGACTTTAGAAGAAGTTGGTAAAGTCTTTGGCGTTACACGGGAACGTATTCGTCAGATCGAAGCCAAAGCTTTACGTAAATTGCGTCATCCTTCACGATCCAAACAATTAAAAGACTTCTTAGAATAAGCTTTGTCACAGGTCCGCCACTTTTTTGGTGGACCTTTTTGTCGAGTCTGAAGATAAATGGTAAAATAATTTTTAAGAAACAACGTCAGCGGAAATAAAATGTGGCGCTGAGTCCAAAAAGTAGTAAATGAAAGGAATAGCTATATTTTCGGACCACATTTGGTATAGCTAATAGTTACATGGATGCACATCATCTTTCACAACGCCTCTTATGTGTGGCTGATCTGATCGAAAAAGGGGCGCGTTTAGCGGATATTGGTTCTGACCATGCTTATTTACCAGCATATTTGGCTTTAAAGGGTCAGATCGAATTTGGGATCGCGGGTGAAGTGGTCAAGGGACCTTATGAAAATGCAAAGCAAGAGATCAAAAAAGAGGGGCTAGAAGATAAAGTCCAAGCCCGCTTGGCTGATGGTTTGGATGCGATCGAGTTAGCTGATCAGATCAATGTGATCACGATCTGCGGAATGGGTGGTACGTTGATCTGTGATATCTTGGAAGCTGGCAAAGACAAGTTAGGCGATCATCCACAGTTGGTCTTACAGCCTAATGTCGGTGAAGAAAATGTTAGACGGTGGTTGTTAGCTAATAATTATCAGATCACAGCTGAATATATCATGGAAGAAGATGGACATATCTATGAAGTGATCGCAGCGAGCTATACTGATGAAAAACAAACTTTAACACAAGAAGAGTTACAGTTTGGCCCGTATCTTTTACAAAAGAAAAATGCTGCCTTTCAAGCTAAATGGCAAAAAGAGATCGCTAAGTTAGAAACTATCTTAAAAGAATTGAATAAAGCAAATCAAGTTCCAGTCGCTAAAAAACAAGCACTTGAAGCAAAAATAGCACAGATCGGAAGTGTTTTAAATGGTTAAAGTCAAAGAGATCGTGGCTCATTTTGAAGAATTTGCCCCCCAGCAGATCGCCGAAAAAAACGACCCGATCGGATTACAATTAGGTAGCTTAGAGCATGAAGTCAAAAAAATGATGGTCACCTTGGATGTCAGACCAGAAATCGTGGAAGAGGCGATCGAAGCGGGAGTAGATTTTATTTTTGCCCATCATCCAGCGATGTTTGTTCCCGTAAAACATTTTGATCTAGCCGATCCACAAAATCAAATGTATGCTATGCTCATCAAACACAACATCACGGTCTATGCAGCTCACACCAATTTGGACAATGCTAATGGTGGTATGAACGATTGGCTAGCAGAAGTATTAAATATTGAAGATCCAAAACCGTTACTACCACCTAAAGCTGAAATTTGGTATAAATTAGCAGTATTTGTTCCTAAAGAACATGCTACAGTTTTACGTCAAGCCTTAGCTCAAGCTGGTGCTGGACATTTAGGTGAGTATACGGCGTGTTCATATTCTTTAAGTGGGACAGGACGTTTTAGACCCAAGGAAGGTGCTACCCCATATTTAGGTAAAGTTGGTCAAGTAAGTAAAGTAGCTGAAGAAAAAGTCGAAGTGGTTTTTCCAGCCAAAATAAAAGCAAAAGTTTTGCAGGCAATGCAAGCTGTTCATCCCTATGAAGAGATCGCTTTTGATCTATATCAAGTCGAAGGACTGGGTCAAAGTACGGGGATGGGGCGCGTCGGTAAGTTGAATGCGCCGATGACAGTAAGTGAGTATGCAGCGTTTTGTAAACAAGTTTTGGGGCTTAAGGGCTTACGTTTAGTAGCTAAAGATCCTACAAAAATAGTGAAACGAGTCGCGGTCTTAGGTGGTTCAGGGGCTAAATTTTATCCCTTTGCGTTAAATGCGCAAGCTGACGTTTATGTTACAGGTGATGTTTCTTACCATACAGCCCATGATATGTATGAAAGTGGTTTGGCAGTGATCGATCCAGGACATCATTTTGAAGCGATCTGTAAGCCCCATCTAAAACAACTTTTTACTCATTGGAATGAACAAAATGCTTGGCAGATCGAGGTCATTTCTTCTAAATTAAATACAGATCCATTTACATTTATCTAGCAGAAAAGAGGAGTTCTAATGACAAAATATGATAAATTAGTACCGCGTTTTTTGGATTATGTTAAAGTCGAAACACGTTCTGATAGAGAATCGACAACGATCCCCTCGACGCACTCACAAGTTGAGTTCGCCCAAAAATTAGCGGCTGAATTGACTGCGATCGGCTTAGGAAATGTCCGTATCTCAGCTAAAAGTGGTTATGTTTTTGCTGAATTAAAAAGCAATTTGGCCGATGATACCGGTGTAAAAAAAGTCGGCTTTTTAGCTCACATGGATACGGCTGATTTTAATGCGACTGATGTAAAACCACAGATCATTGAAAATTATGACGGGCAAAGTGATATCAAATTGGATCCAGCTGGCGCCTATGTCTTATCACCAGCTGAATTTCCAAGTTTGAAAAAATATCAAGGGCATACCTTGATCACCACTGACGGTTCAACTTTACTCGGGGCTGATGATAAAGCGGGAGTAGCTGAGATCATTACGGTCATGGAATATTTAGTGGCTCATCCCGAGATCAAACACGGCGATATCAAGGTCGGGATCGGACCAGATGAAGAGATCGGAACTGGTTCACGGCAATTTGATGTAACTGATTTTGGAGCTGATATTGCTTATACGGTCGATGGTGGTCCTTTAGGAGAATTGGAATATGAGACCTTTAATGGAGCGCAGGCTAAGGTCAAATTCATCGGTAAAGATGTTCATACAGCGACCGCAAAGGGGATCATGGTCAATGCGATCCAGTTAGCAATGGATTTCCATGCTTTATTGCCTAAAGATGAAGTTCCTGAAAAAACAGAAGGACGTCAAGGCTTTTTCCATGTGCTTGATATGCAAGGCACAGTCGATCAAGCTAGTTTGACTTATATCATTCGTGATCACGATCATCAAAAATTTGAACAACGTAAACAATTGATGCAAGACATTACAGCTAAGTTAAATAAAAAATTGGGACAAGAGCGCGTTGTTCTTGAATTAAAGGATCAATACTACAACATGCGCGAAGTTATCGAAAAAGATATGACAGTCGTTGAACTTGCTAAACAAGCGATGGAAAATCTTGGTATCACATCGGAGATCTATCCTGTTCGTGGGGGGACAGATGGTTCAACGATCTCATTTATGGGCTTACCAACACCTAATATTTTTGCGGGGGGCGAGAATATGCACGCCCGCTATGAATACGTTTCTAAGCAAGTTATGGAAAAAGCAGCTGACGTGATCTTAGAGATCATCAAGTTGGCAGCAACTAAATAGTTTTAAAGCGTGACAAGTAAGTCGCGCTTATTTGTGAAATGGGGTAGTTAAAGATGAATAATGAGGATAATTTGACTTCAGCAGTTCAAGCTGCATTGGGTGAAGCTCAACAGATCGCGATCACGCGTAAACAACAAGAGATCGATATTGTTCACCTCTTTAAATTTTTAGTGCAACCAGGTGAACTTGTTGGTGAGATCTATAAAAAAGCCGGGGTCGACCTTAAAAACTTTGAACAAGAGATCGACCGTGTCTTAGAACAATTACCAATCATTTCTGGCAGTGTCCAATATGGTCAAGCATTTAGCACAAAGTTATTGCAGCTATTGCGTGATGCTGATGAGATCAAGCAAGAATTTGGCGATGAATACATCTCTTTGGATACTTTGGTCTTGGCTTTGATGAAACAGACCTATGATCCATTAGTACGGTGGTTGACCGAGCATGGTGTTACGGTTACTAAGCTACAACAGACCATCACTAAGATGCGCGCTGGTGAGCGGGTGACTTCTAAAAATCAAGAAGAACAATACCAAGCTTTGGAAAAATATGGAGTCGACTTAGTTAAACAAGTACGCCAAGGTAAACAAGATCCGATCATCGGCCGGGATGAAGAGATCCGTGATGTGATCAGGATCTTATCACGCAAGACGAAAAATAATCCAGTCTTGATCGGGGAGCCAGGGGTCGGTAAAACGGCGATCATTGAAGGTCTGGCGCAACGGATCGTCAGAAAAGACGTACCTGATAATCTAAAAGATAAGACGATCTTTTCTTTAGATATGGGCTCTTTGATCGCAGGTGCCAAATATCGAGGTGAATTTGAAGAACGCTTAAAAGCTGTTTTAAAAGCTGTTACCAAAAGTCAAGGACAGATCATTTTATTTATCGATGAGATCCATAATATCGTTGGGGCAGGGAAGACAGAAGGCAGTATGGATGCCGGTAATCTGTTAAAACCAATGCTTGCTCGAGGCGAATTACATTTGATCGGAGCGACGACTTTAGACGAATATCGTGAGTATTTGGAAAAAGATAAAGCCTTAGAGCGCCGTTTCCAAAAAGTTTTGGTCAAAGAACCGACCGTTGAAGACACGATCTCGATCTTACGTGGGCTAAAGGAACGCTATGAGATCCACCACGGTGTTTCGATCCATGATAGTGCCTTAGTGGCAGCAGCGACTTTATCTGATCGCTACATCACCGATCGTTTCTTACCAGATAAAGCGATCGATCTAGTCGATGAAGCTTGTGCTGAGATCAGAGTAGAAATGAATTCGATGCCGACCGAACTCGATCAGATCACGCGGCAATTGATGCGTCAAGAAGTCGAAGAAGCGGCCTTGAAAAAAGAATCTGATCCCGCTTCTAAGAAACGCTTAGCTGAAATGCAAAGTGAGTTAGCTGAGTCGCGTGAGAAAGCCAATCAGTTAAAGATGCGCTGGGAAAGTGAAAAAGAAGATGTCCAAAAGATAAGTGACAAAAAATCAGAACTTGATCAAGCTAAGCATGAACTAGAAGACGCAGAAAATAACTATGACCTTGAAAAAGCTGCTAAATTGCAACATGCTGTGATCCCAGAATTGGAGAAACAATTGGCCAAACTAGAACAAGTAAAGCGCCCTGATAATTGGTTAGTCGAAGAATCAGTGACCGAAGAAGAGATCGCTTCAGTCGTCAGTCGCTTAACAGGTGTACCTGTAGCTAAATTAGTTCAAGGTGAACGGCAAAAGCTCTTACATTTAGCCGAAAATCTGCATAAGCGCGTGATCGGTCAAGATGAAGCGGTCGATGCAGTCTCAAATGCGGTCTTACGTTCCCGTGCTGGGTTGCAAGATCCATCTAAACCATTGGGCTCATTTATGTTTTTAGGACCAACTGGGGTCGGTAAAACTGAATTAGCTAAAGCCTTAGCCGAAGATCTCTTTGATTCCGATAAGCATATGGTTCGGATTGATATGTCAGAATACATGGAAAAAGCTAATGTTTCCCGCTTGGTCGGAGCTGCTCCAGGGTATATTGGCTATGAAGAAGGGGGACAATTGACCGAAGCCGTTCGCCGTAATCCATACACGATCGTATTATTCGATGAGATCGAAAAAGCTCATCCGGATGTCTTTAATATCTTGTTACAAGTCTTAGATGATGGTCGTTTGACTGATGGACAAGGGCGAACGGTCGATTTTAGAAATACGATCTTGATCTTAACATCTAACTTAGGTTCAGAGATCTTGTTAAATGATCTAGAAGCTGACGATAAGATCTCCCCTGAGGCTAAAAAACAAGTATTGGATGTTGCTAAAGCCCACTTTAAGCCGGAATTTCTCAACCGGATCGATGATATCATCATGTTCTCACCATTATCGCTAAATGCTATTGGAAAGATCGTGGATAAATTCATTGCGCAACTATCAAACCGCCTTGAAGAACAAGAGATCAGCTTGACGATCAGTGATAGTGCGCGACAATGGTTGGCTCAAAAAGGGTATGATCCTGCCTATGGAGCCCGCCCACTTCAACGATTCATCACTAACCAAGTCGAAACGCCATTGGCACGTGAGATCATTTCAGGTGAGATATTGCCCCACAGTAAAGTTGAGATCGATCTAAAGGATGAAAACTTAGTCTTTAATAAGACAGTTATTGAATAACAAAAAACCGAGGCTACAACTAGTCTCGGTTTTTATTACTTATCAGTTTTTGTTGCCTTTTTTGGGCTTTTAACAAAAGCGAGTAGGCAATTTACGGCGATAAAGCCACCGACCATTGCGATCAGCCCACTTTGAAGTGGTTCAAAGGGACTACCGGAAAGTGCAGAAAGCACATAGCCGATAACTTCACCATAGATAAAGCCCCAAAAAAGAATTGTAAGTTGTTTTGCCATTTGACAACACCTCGCATTCTCACTAAGTAGTTTAGCACAAAGAATTTTAATTTACAACGAATGACTAGGGGCAATTTTAGTAGACTGTCGCAGTTATCTATTCGGTATTTTCCGTAATTTTGTGTACTATGGTAAAAAGGCGAACGTATTTTTGAAAAGCTACGGACAAATTTGTATAATTAAGACAAAGACTTTTATTTAGAAAGGTGGCGGTCGTTTTGTTTGCACCATTACAAGTTATCAGTGCTAATAGTTTGTTAAAGAGCACTTTGCGTATTGAAGATTATGTCAAACGTGCTGCCGATCTAGGATACCAAAGTTTAGTTTTAAGCGATATCGATGTGATGTATGGTGTCTTAGATTTTTATCATGCCTGTCAAAAATACCAGATCAAGCCGATCTTTGGCTTGACATTAGAATTTGAAAGTGATGCGAAACTGTTATTGATCGCCAAAAATAACACGGGCTACCACAATTTACTCAAATTGTCTTCGCTAAAAATGACAACGTTCAAGCAAGAACTTCCAGATCTAGAAGAATTTTTAAAAGCGGTCATGACCTATAGTCAAGACCTCTTTATCATTTCACCAGCTAAGGAAAGCCTATTATTAAAATACTACGAACAAGCGGGTGCAATCTTAGAGCGTTTGAAACAAACTAAGACTGCTGGGATCTACTTAGGGATCGATCCACTCTTATCTAAACAAGAATTATTAGCGATCAAATTATTAGCTCAACAAACGCAGACAGCATTGATCGCTGCCAGTGCAGTTCATTATTTAGAACCAGCTGATTATTTTGAAGTCAAAGTTTTGCGAGCAATCGGCAAAGCAGAGAAGTTAGGTGGGGGGTGGAATAAGAAAAACACTTTAGGCAAAAACTATCTTAAAGAGATCCGACAATATCATGAAGAATATCAGAATTTGGGCTTAAAAAAAGCATTAGATGAAAATGCCAGGCTGTGTGATCTGGCACAAGTGACCCTAGCTTTTCCCAAGACTAAATTGCCTCACTTTAAGACGCCTAATGGGCTAAGTGCTAAAGTCTATTTACAAAAACTTTGTCAAGAAGGGTTGCGGCAACGATTAATAGCTGATCAAATAACCGAGACCAAGCCGTATTTTGACCGGTTGAAGCAAGAATTAGCCGTGATCGATGCGATGGGCTTTGATGATTATTTTTTGATCGTTTGGGACGTAACTAATTATGCGCACAACAACCAGATCCGGATCGGCCCAGGGCGAGGCTCAGCAGCTGGATCGTTAGTTTCATATGTTTTAAAGATAACCGATGTCGACCCTTTACGGTATGGCTTGTTATTTGAGCGTTTCTTAAATCCAGAACGAGCCCAAATGCCCGATATCGATCTGGATATTCCAGATGCTAAACGTGATCAGATCATCAAATATGTTCACCAAAAGTACGGGCATGAACATATGGCTCAGATCATAACCTTTGGAACTTTGGGGGCACGCCAAGCGATCCGCGATGTTGCTCGAGTCATGGGGTTGACGAGCTTTGAGATCGATGAATGGTCAAAAGCATTGCCTCATAAATTTAAATTGACCTTAAAAGAGGCCTATCAGGAATCGCAAAAGGTCAAAAACTTGATCGCTGATAGTCAAAGAAACGAAGTGTTGTTCAAAACAGCGCTTAAATTAGAGGGACTACCGCGGCATTATTCGACGCATGCTGCAGGGGTGATCTTAAGTGATGAGGTCTTGAGCGACTTGATCCCAGTTCAATTAGGGACTGATCAGATCTTGTTATCACAGTTTGCTAAGGACCAAGTTGAAGAAGCTGGTCTATTGAAGATCGACTTTTTAGGCTTACGGAATTTGACGATCTTAGATAATGCACTTAAATTTGTCCGTAACGGTTACCAAGAAAAATTAGACCTAAAACAGCTCTCTTTAGATGATCCTTTGACTTTACGCCTCTTTCAAGCGGGACAGACAAATGGCGTCTTTCAATTTGAATCGACGGGGATCAAAAATGTTTTACGGCGTCTACATCCAACTTCATTTGAAGATGTTGCTGCGGTCAATGCTTTATATCGTCCAGGACCGATCGGAAATATCGATGAATTTATTGCGCGTAAACATGGAAAGCATCCTGTTAGCTATCCAGAAAAAAGTTTAAGACCGATCCTAGCTAAAACTTATGGGATCATGGTCTACCAAGAACAAGTCATGCAGGTTGCTTCAGCGATGGGAGGCTTTAGTTTAGGTGAAGCTGATCTCTTGCGGCGAGCGATCAGCAAAAAAGATCAATTGAAGATCGATAAATTGCAAGCGCGGTTTGTCATGGGAGCCGAGAAAAAAGGATATACGGTCGCTAGTGCGCTAGAGGTCTATGAGTATATGAAACGCTTTGGTAATTACGGTTTCAACCGCTCACACGCAGTTGCATATTCCAAAATGGCGTTTGAGTTAGCCTATCTTAAGAGCCATTATCCGGCTGCTTTTTTTGCTGCTTTATTGAATTCGGTGATCGGAAATGATAATAAGTTAAAAGAATATCTAGGTGAGATGCGCCAGTTCAAGTTACAAGTTGCTGGTCCAGATATCAACACCAGTCAGCTCTATTTTTCACTTAAGAGCAAAAAGGTCGTCTTTGGCCTAGGATCGATCAAAACTTTACGCGGTGATCTGGTCAAAGCGATCTTACAAGAGCGCCGACAAAACGGTAATTTCAAGAGCTTAGCCGATCTTATTCGGCGTTTAGATAAAAAGCTTTTAAAAGAAGAACAACTAAAAGCTTTGATCTATGCTGGAGCTCTTGATCAAATAGAGTCAGATCGAAGCAAGCTATTATCACAATTACCGATGGTGTTGAGTAATATCGCTTTAAGTGGCGAAAATCAGACTTTGTTTGAGATGTTAGCGCCTAAAGAAGAAAAGTCGGCTGAAAAGCTCTCAACGGCTGAGCTTTTAGAAAAGGAATTTTATTACTTAGGGACGTATCTATCGGGACATCCAGTCGAAAAATATGCTTGGCTACGTCAAAGGCAACATACAAAACTATTAGCAAAACTTATACCAAATGAAAATATCAAGACGGTCGTTTACGTTAAAAATAAGCGCGTGATCCGAACTAAAAAAGGCGAGCAGATGGCCTTTTTACAAGTTGCTGATGAAAGTGGTGAAACTGAATTGGTGATCTTTCCACGGGAATATCGGCGTTTTGCTACTTTATGTGAGCCGCAAAATATCTTATTAGTAAGTGGAAAAGTTGAGGTGCGCAATGAAAGAAAGAGTATCTTAGTTTCAGATATGGTTGCTGCAACTGACATCAAAGAGCAATACTACTATTTACGTTTAGAAAGGTCACTAGCTGAGAAAACACGCCAGCAACTTTGGCAGATATTGCGCGCCCATCACGGTGATGTTCCTGTAATCATAATCGAAGAAAATGAGAATAGGAAAATAATTTTGCAAGAAAATTTATGGCTACGTCCAGATGAAAGTACAAAAGAAGCGCTAACAACCTTATTAGGTAGCAAAAATGTCGTTTTGAAGTGATGAAAATTCATGAAAACTGCTTTTAAATTATTGGTGAAAATGCAATTTTTTACAAGACAACGGCGCTCAAAAGTGATAAGATTACATTTGGAGAATGTAGTACTACAATTATTACTTGAGGTGAAGAAATGAAACGCATTGGTATTTTAACAAGCGGTGGCGATGCCTCCGGGATGAACGCTGCTGTACGTGCGATTGCTCGTTCCGCTATGAATGCGGGCCTTGAAGCCTATGGTGTCAACTATGGCTACAAGGGTCTTGTTGAAGGTAACATTTTCAAGATGGAATCTTCCCAATTGGACGGTATCATCAATCGTGGTGGCACCATTCTTTACTCTGCACGTTTCCCAGAATTTGCAGAAGAAGAAGTACAATTAAAAGCGATCGAACAACTTAAAAAGTTTGGGATCGATGCTTTAGTTGTTATTGGTGGCGACGGTTCTTACCACGGTGCTTTGAAACTTACAAAGCATGGCTTTAACTCGATCGGTGTTCCAGGAACGATCGATAACGACATTCCAGGAACTGATTTCACGATCGGTTTTGATACAGCTGTCAACGTAGCAACTGATGCTTTAGATCGCATCAACGATACAGCAACATCACACCAACGTGTCTTTGTTGTTGAAGTTATGGGTCGTGGCGCTGGGGATATTGCATTATGGTCTGGGATCGCAGCCGGAGCAGATGCAATCGTTATTCCAGAACGCGATTATGACGTCAAAGCAATTGCTGATAAGTTGACTAAGAACCGTGAACAAGGTAAAGACCATGGCTTGATCGTCTTAGCTGAAGGTGTAATGTCTGCTAAAGACTTCAAAGAAGAACTTGATAAGCATGGTGACTTTGACAGTCGTGCAATTACTTTAGGCCACGTCCAACGTGGTGGCGTACCAACTGCTAAAGACCGCGTGTTAGCTAGTCGCTTCGGTGATTATGCTGTCCGTTTATTGCTTGAAGGCAAGGGCGGTTTAGCTATTGGTATTCGCGACAACCAACTTGTTGCAACTGATATCATCGATACTTTAGAAAACCACAAGCATGTGACAGACGTGTCATTGCTTGACTTGAACGAACGTTTGAGCTTCTAATATTATCAATTTATAGGTAGAGTTGAAACTACCTTAACAGGCAACTGTTTAAACTTTTGATATTTCAACGTAAAATGCAGAGCATTTAAGATTTTCAAAGGAGAGAATTAACTCATGAAAAAGACCAAGATCGTAAGTACACTTGGACCAGCTAGTTCAGATTTAGATACAATTTGCAAATTGATCGAAGCAGGCGCTAACGTCTTCCGCTTCAACTTCTCTCATGGTGACCATGAAGAACATTTAGGCCGTATGAACCTTGTGCGTGAAGCTGAAAAGGTTACTGGTAAGATGGTTGGTATCATGCTTGATACAAAGGGTGCTGAAATCCGTACAACTGTTCAACAAGGTGGCAAGCTTCACTTCAACATCGGCGATGAAGTTCGTATTTCTATGGATCCTTCTATTGAAGGTACAAAAGAAAAGATCGCTGTTACTTATGCTGACTTATACGATGATGTTCATGAAGGTGGCCACGTATTATTTGACGATGGTTTGATCGACATGAAGATCGAAAAGAAAGACGAAGCTAACCGCGAATTAGTATGTACAGTTCTTAACGAAGGTACACTTGGTTCACGTAAAGGTGTTAACGCTCCTGGTGTTTCCATCAACTTACCTGGTATTACAGAAAAAGATGCTGACGATATCCGCTTTGGTTTAGATAACGAAATCAACTTTATCGCTGCTTCCTTCGTACGTAAGCCTCAAGACGTTTTAGATATTCGTGAATTATTAGAAGAAAAGAACATGGAACATGTTCAAATCTTCCCTAAGATCGAATCTCAAGAAGGTATCGATAACTTTGATGAAATCTTGAAAGTTTCTGATGGTTTGATGATCGCTCGTGGTGACATGGGTGTTGAAATCCCAGCAGAAAATGTTCCTTTGGTACAAAAATCATTGATCAAGAAGTGTAACGCTGCTGGTAAAGCTGTTATCACAGCTACACAAATGCTTGATTCTATGCAAGAAAATCCACGTCCTACACGTGCTGAAGCTTCTGACGTTGCTAACGCTGTGTTTGACGGTACAGATGCAACAATGCTTTCTGGCGAATCTGCAAACGGTGAGTACCCAGTTGAAGCTGTTGCAACAATGGCTCGTATCGACGTTAAAGCTGAAAATGCATTACGTCAACACAAGTCATTCTCATTGAACGAATTTGACAAGACCGACGTTACAGAAGCAATTGGCCGTGCCGTTGCTGAAGCAGCTGACAACTTGAACATCAAGACGATCGTTGCTGCTACAAAATCTGGTCACACAGCTCGCATGATCTCCAAGTATCGTCCAGATGCTGATATCTTGGCAGTTACATTTGACGAACGTACACGCCGTAGTTTGGCTGTAAACTGGGGTGTCTTCCCTGTTGTTGCTGAAACACCAGCTTCAACAGATGAAATGTTCAACTTAGCAACAGAAAAAGCTAAAGAAGCTGGCTTTGCTAAGGAAGGCGATTTGATCTTGATCACAGCTGGTGTTCCAGTTGGTGAAAAGGGTACAACTAATGTTATGAAGATCCAATTGATCGGTTCTAAATTAGTTGAGGGCCAAGGTGTTGGTGACGAAACTGTTATCGGTAAAGCTGTTGTAGCTACATCTGCTGCTGAAGCTAACGAAAAAGCGGTTGAAGGCGCAGTTCTTGTAACAAAGACAACTGACAAAGACTACTTACCAGCTATCGAAAAAGCATCTGCTTTGATCGTTGAAAACGGTGGTTTAACATCACATGCTGCTGTTGTAGGTATCTCAATGGGTATTCCTGTTGTTGTTGGTGCTGCAAACGCAACTGAATTGATCGCTGACGGTGAAGTTGTAACAGTTGATTCTCGTCGTGGTATTGTTTACCACGGTGCATCAAACGCACTTTAAGCCGAACGCTTAAATTTATAATAAATAACTAGTTATCGGACCCGCTTCGTTTGAGGCGGGTCTTTTTTGTGTATACAGATACTTTTTAATGATAGATCAAAAAACTGCGTAATGAATAATATCATTACACAGTAAAAAGTATAGCGTCTATTTTTATTAGGCATTTAGATGTTGAATAAATTTTAAGTAAGCTTCTTGTTCACCAGTCGCTTGGATCTGGCAAACATCAGGAGTAACTGTGTTGTGGTGCAAGTGTTTTTCAGCAACTAAAATATCGTGAGTGAAAGTTGCATTACCGATCAACTGGATCTTAAACTGATCATCCAATTGTCGCACTTTAGTTTTGACCATTCCCCCAGGATTGAAGACTGTGATCTCTTGTGTGAGATCACATTGCTCAGGATGACTGAGATAAAAGGCTAAACTTGTAGCTGACATTCCAGTCCCACAAGCATTAGTAAAACCTACGCCCCGTTCATAAGTACGCACAAATAGTTTGTTTGGACCTAGGATCTGAGCAAAGTTGACATTGACGCCATCTGGGAAATAAGGATTTAGAGTATTTAATTTAGCACCCAACTCGCCTAAAAATGTTCCGGCTTTCTCAATATCGGGTACGAAACTGATCAAGTGGGGATTAGGTACAGCCATGATCGTAAAGTGTAATTTTTTCTGAGGTTCAAATTCCACTAAGGGACGGTCGATGATCTGCTCAGCTCCTAAGTTATCAAAGGGGAGGTAGCGCTTCTCAAAATGAACAGGTGAGATCTCAACACCAAATGCAGGAACATTAGGGGCTAGCTCAGCCTGCTTTTGAACTTCTAAGTCGCTTTGGCGAGTCTGGACCTTAAAAGAGGTCAGCGCGTGTTTTTCGGCCAAATAACGTGCAACTGTGCGAAGACCATTGCCACACATCGATGCTTCGCTACCATCAGCATTGATAACCCGCATTTGTGCCACCGTATTGGGAGTGGAACTCTTTTGAACAACTAAGATGCCATCAGCGCCCCCTAAGATACCGGTAGCTTTAGCTGTGAGTGTTTTGGTCAATGTGACCAATTCTTGTTCAGTCAAAGGTGTAGTTAGTAATGTTTGATCTAAGATAAAAAAACTATTCTGTGATCCATGGACTTTTTTTAAATTTATCATGAATATTCCTCCAATTTTTTAAGCGAATAAGGGGACATTTTACCTCATCTCATATGGTGAGGGGTGATCTCGCTTTAATTTTTCGATAACTGAATTGTATCATTTTTTAATTAATAACAAGTATAAAATTCTAGATTTTTTATAAAAAAGTGGATTTTCAAAAAAATAATATTAAAATTCCTTGACGTATCACATTAAAAATTATAATATTATGTTAAATCGAAGAGGCGCAACTGACATGAGTAAAGACCCTTAGCTGCTATAACAGTGTTTGAATGGTTCTAAAAAGGGGAAGTTGCCGAAGCTTTAGGTGTTTATAGACACTTGATGCTGGGCTGTGGTTTAAGAGATCACAGACTGTCGCAAACTAAACTTTGCGGAGTGCTATCGATCAAACAGAATTTTGCAATTATTCCAGCAAGATCTTTTTAGACGATAGGACTAAAAAGATCTTTTTTTGTGCAATTTATTTTGGAGGAAAGCTTATGGTGTTACCAACGAATAAAGCTGGTCATTTAACGATCGGCGGTGTAGATGCGGTCAGCTTAGCACATCGATATCAAACTCCATTAGTCGTATATGATGTGGCTTTGATCAAGGAGCAGATCACTAAATTTAAACGAGTTTTTGAAGAACAAGCTGTTGAATATGAAGTCAGCTATGCTAGTAAAGCATTTTGTGCAGTAGCGATCTATCAGGTGATCAATGAATTGGATTGTCATACAGACGTTGTGTCTGGTGGTGAATTAGCAACTGCCTTAAAAGCGGGTTTTCCCGCTGAAAAGATCAGCTTCCATGGAAATAATAAATCGATCGCTGAACTTGAATTTGCGATCAAAGCAGGCGTTGGTGTGATCATCGTGGATAATTTTTATGAGATCGACCTTTTACAAAGAGTTTTACGGGAGCAAAATGCTAAAACTAAAGTCATCTTGCGTGTGACGCCTGGTATTTCAGCACATACCCATGAATACGATCAAACTGGCCAGACTGATAGTAAATTTGGATTTGATCTAGCTTCAGGTCAAGCTGACAAAGCTTTGACTCAGTTACTGGCTGATCCACAGATCACAGTTTTAGGACTCCATGCCCATATTGGGTCCCAGATCTTTGAATTAGGTGGCTTTGAGCTGGTGGGCCAAAAGTTGATGGAAGTGGCTCATTCTTGGAAACAAAAATACGGTTATACGACTAAGGTTATCAACGTTGGTGGTGGCTTTGGTATCAAATATACGTCTGAAGATGATCCTTTGGCACCAGAAAAATTTGTCGAACAGATCATTAAGGCTGTAAAGCAAAAAGCTATAGAATATGAGTTAGAGCTTCCAGCGATTTGGATCGAACCAGGGCGTTCGATCACGGGACCAGGAGGATATAACTTATATACAGTAGGGGCAAGAAAAGACATTCCAGACCATCTATCATATTTAGCAGTTGATGGTGGAATGGGAGATAATATTCGCCCTGCCTTATATCAAGCTAAGTATACGGCTGTTTTGGCCAATGATCCAAACGCTAAAGTGACTCAGACAGTGCATTTAGCTGGAAAATATTGTGAATCAGGTGACATTTTGGTCGATAGAGCGACTTTACCTAAGACAAAACCAGGTGACATTATCGCACTGTTAGCAACGGGAGCATACGGTTATGCGATGGCTTCAAATTACAATCGTAATCCGCGTCCTGCAGTCGTTTTTGTCGAAAATGGACAGGCTAAGTTAGTAGTCAAACGGGAGACTTACGCTGACTTATTGAAATTGGATCTACCTTATAAATAAAATTAAGAAAGGAAAGCTACTTTTTAGTGGTAGCAATTAAAGAAGATGGCAGAATTAAACGCACAAGAAATTATCAATTTTATCGCAAATGCAGACAAAAAGACACCAGTCAAAGTTTATTTGAATGCTCAAATCGCTGACCTTGATATCCCAAATGAGATCAAAGTTTTTGGAGGTGCAGATAGTGCCGTATTATTTGGTGACTGGCAGATCGTCAAACCATTTTTAGCTACTAACCAAACTAAGATCAAAGACTATGTGATCGAAAATCAAACGCGAAATTCCGCTGTACCGTTATTAGATCAAAAAGACATCAATGCCCGGATCGAACCTGGCGCTTTGATCAGAGACCAAGTCTTGATCGGGGACAATGCTGTCATCATGATGGGAGCGATCATCAACATTGGGGCTGAGATCGGTGCTGGTTCAATGATCGATATGGGCGCTGTTTTAGGTGGTCGTGCGATCGTAGGTAAGAATTGTCATATCGGTGCTGGCACTGTTTTGGCTGGCGTAGTCGAACCAGCTTCCGCAACGCCTGTGATCATTGAAGACGATGTTTTGATCGGCGCTAATGCTGTCGTTTTAGAAGGTGTCCGGGTCGGTAAAGGCGCAGTCGTGGCAGCTGGTGCGATCGTGACTAAAGATGTTGAACCTTACAGTGTCGTTGCTGGTGTACCAGCTAAATTTGTTAAATACACTGATGATAAGACAAAAGAAAAGACAGGTTTAGAAGATGATCTAAGAAAGTTGTGAGCAAAATGTTAAGTGAAAGTAAGTTGACAAAGATCTATCAAAAATTACATCAGATCCCAGAGTTAGCATTAGAAGAAGTCAAAACGAAAGCCTATTTACAACAAGAGATCGCAAAATTAGATCAAAGTTACTTAGAGATAAAAGAGATCTCTGAGTTACCAACGGCTTTATTGGTCAAAGTGTTGGGAAGTGATCCTAAAAAAACGATCGGCTATCGGTGCGATATCGATGCGTTGCCCCTCACAGAAGAAACGGGCTTAGAGTTTAGTTCGAAAAATCCCGGGGTGATGCATGCTTGTGGTCATGATATCCATATGACAGTAGCATTAGGAGTCTTAGCTTATTTTGCAACTACTCGTCCTAAAGATAACTTGATCTTTTTCTTCCAACCAGCTGAAGAAAGTAAAAATGGTGGTAAATTAGCTTATGAATTGGGCGTTTTTAGTGGAAAATGGCGTCCAGATGAATTCTATGCTTTACATGATGCGCCTGAACTACCTGCTGGAGCGATCGGATGTAATTTAGGAACTTTATTTGCAGGAACAACTGAAGTCGATATCCATTTGTATGGTAAAGGCGGACATGCAGCTTATCCACATCAAGCCAATGATATGATCGTTTGTGCTAGTGCTTTGATCATGCAGGCTCAAACGATCATCTCGCGTAACGTTGATCCGACTAAGGGTGGTGTCTTAACATTTGGTGAATTAAGGGCCGGTACGATCAGAAATGTGATCGCCGGAGAAGCGATGATCAAAGGGACCATTCGTGGTCTGACACAAGAGATGATCACCTTGATCCAAAAAAGGTTACGAGAGATCTGCGATGGTGTAGCCCAAAGTTTTGGTGCTAGAGTCGAGCTTAACTTAAATCAAGGTGGTTATCTACCGGTCGAAAATGATCCTTTATTGACGAATTTTTTTATTGAATATATGCAAAATGCTCCAGATGTTGAATTTATCGAAACTGAGCCGAAAATGACCGGGGAAGATTTTGGATACTTACTTTCAAAATTTCCTGGGACGATGTTTTGGTTGGGTGTAAATGATGTACATGCTTTACATAGCAATAAGCTAGTACCTGATCAAACAGCGATCCTTAAAGGGGTCAATGCAATAACTGGATTTTTATGTGCCCGTATGAAACAAGAGAAAGAAGTGGATGCTTAATGTTAACAAGATCACAGATCATAACCGCGATCGTGACACCATTTACAGCTGAAGGTCAGATCGATTATCCTGCATTGGAAAAATTGACTGAATATTTGTTACAAAGTGGGACCCAAGGTTTTGTAGTCGGCGGTACAACGGGTGAGACACCGACTTTGACGCATCAAGAAAAACTAACGCTTTACCAAAGATTTGCGCAAATAGTTGCTGGCCGTGTCCCAGTGATCGCTGGTTGTGGCACTAATGCGACCCAAGCGACTTTAGAATTTATCAATGAAGTTGCAAAGATCTCGGGAATAGATTACGCTTTGACGGTAGTCCCTTATTACAATAAACCAGATCAAGCTGGGATAAGAGCACATTTTGAATATTTGGCAAAAAGAGCTGAACTTCCCTTGATCATGTATAACATCCCCAGTCGAACTGGGGTCAAACTTAGCCAAGAAGTGATCGTAGACCTAGCCAAATTGGATAATATTGCTGGAGTAAAACAATGTGGCAGTCTAGCTGAGTTGGAATATATCATCGATAATACGCGTGATGAAGATTTTAGTGTCTTTACTGGTGAAGATGCTCAGGCCTTAGCAGCTAAGAAATTAGGCGCAGTTGGAGTTATTTCAGTGGCGGCCCATATTTATGGTGAACAGATGACACAAATGTATCAAGCATTCGCTAAGGCTGATCAAAGTAGAGCTAAAAAATTGGAACAGTGGCTGCTCCCTAAGATGCAGGCTTTGTTTATGTATCCATCACCTGCTCCAGTCAAAGCTGTGTTGAATGCGCAAGGTTTTGCTGTTGGTGGGCTTAGATTACCGTTGCTTGCTTTAAATGCTACTCAAAAACAAGAGTTAGCATCAAGATTAGGCTTAGCTAAAAATGCTTTATCAAAGCGATTATCATTAGATTTGGGGGAAATGAAATGATCAAGATCTTAGTTGCAGGTTATTCAGGTTCGATGGGCCAACAGGTCTTAAAGTTGATCGATGAGACGCCTGATTTTGAATTGGTAGCAGTTTTTGCTTTAGGGGCTACAGAAAATGATCGTCAACGCTTGGGCCTTGGTGAACAAGTCAAGATCTATAATGAGCTATCACAGATCGAACAAGGAGCAGATGTTTGGATCGATTTTACCGCTCCGAGTGCTGTATTTGAAAATGTCAAATTTGCTTTAAAACATGGAATGTGTCCCGTAGTGGGAACTACCGGCTTGACAGATGAAGAGTTAGTTGAACTTAAGCAGTTAGCGTTAGCTCAGCAGCTAGGTGGCTTGGTAGCACCTAATTTTGGAATGTCAGCGGTATTATTGATGAAATTTGCCAAAGAAGCAGCCAAATATTTCCCTGATGTCGAGATCATTGAAATGCATCATGATAATAAAAAAGATGCACCCTCAGGGACGGCTTTGATGACGGCCAAATTGATCGCACAAAATCGCTTGCCTCATCATCAAGGTGTAGCTGATGAGACTGAAACGTTGGCGCATGTACGTGGTGGCGATTATGAAGGCATCAAGCTCCATTCAGTTCGTTTGCCAGGCTATGTGGCTCATGAACAGGTCCTTTTTGGTGGTGCCGGGGAAGCCTTGACGATCCGCCAAGATTCATTTGATCGGGCTTCATTTATGAGCGGTGTAAAGCTCGCAGTAAAAAAGGCTCAGGCATTAGATGGTCTAGTCGTTGGGTTAGAAAATATTTTATAAAAAGAAGGTAAAGTAAAATGAGAGAATATACGGTTGCTATTTTAGGTGCTACTGGTGCAGTTGGTTCACGGTTGATCGAACAGTTAGAACAGTCAACGATCCCAGTCAAGAAGGTCAAATTGCTTGCTTCTAAGCGTTCTGCGGGTAAGCAGCTCAATTTTAAGGGGCAAGCTATCACGATCGAAGAGGCAACACCAGAGGTATTTGAAGGCGTTGATCTAGTTTTGGCCTCAGCTGGTGGGGCTGTTTCTAAAAGACTACTCCCTGAAGCAGTTAAGCGTGGAGCGGTGTGTGTCGATAATACGAGTGCTTTTCGGATGGAACCAGAAGTACCACTAGTCGTTCCAGAAGTCAATGAACAAGCATTATTTGAGCACCGTGGGATCGTAGCGAATCCTAATTGTTCAACGATTCAAATGATGGTCGCTTTAGAACCGATCCGTCAAAAATTTGGCTTAGAACAGATCATCGTTTCGACTTATCAAGCAGCTTCAGGAGCAGGCCAAACCGCTTTAGACGAAATGCTTTCAGAAGCTAAAGACTATTTGAATGGGGAAAAAATGGAAGGTAAGATCTTTCCAGTCAAGGGTGATAAGAAGCATTATCCGCTGGCTTTTAATCTTTTGCCCCAGATCGATGTCTTTGAAGACGATGGTTATTCCCATGAAGAATGGAAGATGATCCATGAAACAAAAAAGATCATGCAAGGCGACATGAATGATCCAAAACTCAAAGTGACCGCGACTTGTGTTCGGGTCCCAGTCGTGATCGGACACGGTGAATCAGTCTACTTTAAGACTACAGATACGACTTTGACTGTTGAACAGCTTAAAGAAACGCTCCAAACTGCACCAGGAGTAGTTTTACAAGATGATCCGGCCCACCAAGAATATCCACAGCCACTGACAGCTGAAGGTAAACGTGAGACTTTTGTGGGGAGGATACGTGCTGATAAGGAAAATCCCGGGAGTTTCAACATGTGGATCGTGTCAGATAATTTGTTGAAAGGCGCTGCTTGGAATACGGTTCAGATCGCTGAGCGCTTAGTTGAAAATGATCTTGTACATGTTCCAACTGAGCCATATTTAGGATAGTACCAAAGAAGTTGTTATTAATTTAGCAACTTTTTTATGTTATGATGGTAGCTAGAAGTTATTAAGTAAGGGTGGTAACCACATGACTTATTCGGAAGAAACACTGGATCATTTGGCGCAGGGAGATTTTTTAAAAGCAAATGAAACTTTAGAGCTTGCGTTGACTAGAGACGAAGATGATATGCTATACAGTTTGGCCGAAGAGCTGTATTCATTGGGCTTTTCTGAGATGGCTGCTAAAGCATACGAAACTTTGGTCAAACGCTACCCCAATGAAGATAGCTTAAAGACCGCCTTAGCTGAGATCCAGATCGGTGAAGGCAATGATGATCAAGCCTTAGCGATCTTGTCTCAGATCACTCCAAAATCTAATGCTTACTTGGAAGCACTTTTAGTTAGTGCTGATCTCTACCAGACTCAAGGGGCTTTTGATGTCAGTGAACAAAAATTGCTAACGGCTTATCAATTAGCACCGGATGAACCCGTGATCGAATTTGCTTTAGCCGAGTTATACTTTAATATTAAAGAATATCGTAAAGCAGCTCAATTTTATCGTTCTTTATTAAAACAAGGGGTCTTAGAGTTTTCTCGGGTCAATTTAGTGGCTCGTTTGGGTCTTTCTTATGCAGGTTATGGCAAGTTTGAGACAGCTTTAGGCTATTTAGAACAGATCCCAGAAGAACAACTCGATAATGATACGTTGTTCCAATTAGCTTTTACCCAACGTGAATTAGGCGATCTTGAAGCTGCTACAGCTAACTTTGAGAAGTTGCGCAAACGTACACCAGATTATGTGACGGTCTATCCCTATCTAGCTGATCTCTACGAGCAAGCTGGTCAATTTGGTCAAGCTTTGATCACGGCCCAAGAAGGTCTAGCCGTGGATGAATTTAACGAAGCATTATATCAAAAAGCCAGTCAGTTAGCCGCTAAATTAGGTAAAAACAAGGAAGCAACTGATTACTTAAAAGAAGCTCTAGCACTAGATCCAAGTAATTTGACACTAGTTTTAGAGTTGAGTAATCAATTATTGGCTACACAACAAGATCAAGAAAATATTGCACTCTTGAAAGATTATTTAGCTAAAGATGAAGTTGATCCACAGATCTATTGGAATCTAGGGCGTTCGTATGCCAACTTGGATGATTATGAACGAGCTTTGACTAATTACGAAACGGCTAATCGTTATTTAGATGATAATGCCGAATTTTTAAGAGATGCGGCTTTCTTCTTTAGAAACGCAGGTCGCCGTGTTGAGGCTAGTACAGCGGCTAAAGCTTATCTCATGCAAGTTCCGACCGATTATGAAGTCGAAGATCTATTAGATGAATTACAGTATTGATAGTAATAAAAAGCGCTCGAGATCGAGCGCTTTTTATTACTGAAGTTCGTACCGGATCAGTTCTTGCCGATAATAGTTGAGTGAAGTCCCATCAAGGTGCAATTTGTCACTAAGTTGCTGCTCAGTTAAGTGTTGTTTTGTCAATAAAGCATTGAAGATCGCAGCTTGGTAGAGCTTACGTGGGATCAGAGGTAAGAAGCATTTAGGTTGATCGGCTTTGAGATATTTATGCAAGCCAGGTAAAGTCAGTCGTGGTTCGACTAGATCGATCCGCTGTTTTAAGAAAAGATCTTGACTGTGTTGTTTAGTTTGCAAAGGAACAAGATATTCTTTAAAGCAGGCTAAGAAGTGCTGTTCATTTGGCGCAAAGTTTTTTGTGTCTAATATTTGATAAAAGCCACTTTGTAAGATCTCAGTGATCGTATAGTAGTGTGAGATGAATAATAAAGTTGCGCGCGTATAATATGATAAGTCATTGTTTTCCAGTAATAGCGACAATTCTTCTTGCCAATTTACAGGTACCAAATCATTTTTAGAGCGTTTTAATCCCTTCAATGGCAGGGTCGGTAGACTAGTTGAAAGCCGTTCATTGAAGAGAAAAGTAAAATAAACATTAAGGTGTGTCAGATATTTATTGTAAGTCGTGTTTTTGATCTCACGTTTGACTTGTAGCATATTTAAATAATCACGGATATCGCTTCCAGTCAGATTAGACAGATCTGGATCTGTGCGGTAAAGACTATTGAAATTTCTTAGGTAGTTAAAGAGATCAGCGACATCACGACAAAGATCATCACAAGTATTTTTTTCAAGTACCCGATCATATTCTAAATAATGCCGAAATCTGTCTTCATAAGGAAATTGCGCCATCTTCGATCACCTCAATAATAATAATTTGTTACTTTAACAATAGCAAAAAAACCAGCTCAGCGCAAGTTATCAAAAAAATAAAATGTTACTTTAACTTAGAGATGAAAACAAAAGACTGCGCCAAAAACCGGCGCAGTCCACAAAACATTTTTCGCGCGATCACGCATTAGCAACTAACTTATGCTATTATAAAACTGGAAAGGGTGTGTTTGCATGGTATCAAATGAACGCTTAAGTATGATAGATCTTATCATGATAAGTCTAGGGTGTGCTTTTTATGGCTTGGGACTGGTCTCTGTCAATATAGCAAATCATTTAGCTGAAGGTGGAGTTACAGGGATCACGTTGATCATTCGTTATTGGTTACATATCGATCCAGCGTTATCAACGATCTTGATCAATATTCCCTTGATCATCATTGGCTATCGTTATTTAGGAAAAAAGGCTTTAGTTTATACAGTTTATGGAACATTAGCGCTGTCATTTTGGATCTGGTTTTGGCAAAGATTTTATATTCCAATAAATATTCATAATGATCTCTTTATTGCCGGTATCTTAGCTGGGATCTTTGGGGGTGTTGGTTCTGGGATCGTTTATAAATTCGGGGGGACCACAGGGGGGACCGATGTCGTAGCTCGGATCTTGGAAAAAGAAAAAGGGATCCAGATGGGAAAAACACTACTTGCGTTAGATGCGGTCGTTTTGACGTTATCATTGAGCTATTTAGATCTACGTCAAATGATGTACACTTTGCTTGCTTCATATGTTTTTTCACAACTAGTTAATTTTATCCAAGGTGGGGCGTATGCAGCGCGAGGAGTTGTCATTATTTCACGTTTTCCAGATGAGATCGCAAAATCGATCATCCAAGATCTTGATCGAGGTGTTAGTTATTTAGCTGGACAAGGCGCTTTTTCCAATCAAGACTTTAAAGCGATCTACTGTGTCGTCAGCCCCAGTGAATTGACGGCTATCAAGCGGATCGCAGAACATCATGATCCTAAAGCTTTTATCTCAGTTTTAGATGTGACAGAAGCAATGGGTGAAGGTTTTACGTATAATCGGCCCAAGAAGAAATTACTCTGAGCTGAGTATGTTCTAAGTGAGCAAAAAATATCTGCTAGTAGCGTAGAATTCTCATGTGCGGGTACAAAGTTTAACTTAACAGGTGAAAAACATCATGATCTAGAAGAATTTTACTGGCCTAAGTAACGCCCGCAAAAAAAGAATATATCATAAAATTAAAATAATTTACCTTAGCATTCAGCAAAAGTTGAGTGCTTTTTTGTTAGATACTTTTAATTGTAACGCTGAATTGAGACAGCTATAATAATACTGACTATATATTTAGAATAGGTTGGATATAGATTATGCAAGTAGAAAAAATACCTCAAGAATTTATGGTAGCTTTACCGTTGTTACAACAGATAAGAGCTGCTGGCTTTGAAGCTTATTTTGTGGGAGGAAGTGTCCGGGATACGATCCTAGGCTTGCCGATCCACGATGTTGATATTGCAACTAGTGCATATCCGGCCGAGATAAAAGCGATCTTTGAGCGGACAGTTGATACTGGGATCGAACATGGAACTGTTATGGTGTTAGACCATGGTGAAGGTTACGAGATCACGACTTTTCGGACAGAAAGTGGCTATCAAGATTTTCGGCGACCTGATAAAGTCGAGTTTGTCCGTTCTTTAAAAGAAGATCTCAAGCGACGTGACTTAACGATCAATGCTTTAGCTTTAGCACCTGATGGAACTGTGATCGATATGTTTTCTGGTTTAGATGACTTGGAAAATAAGACGATCCGTGCCGTGGGTGATCCGACTGAACGTTTCTTTGAAGATGCTTTACGCATGATGCGGACAGTGCGCTTTGCTAGTCAGCTGGATTTTAAGATCGAGCCTCAAACTTTACAAGCGATCAAAGCCAATGCACATTTACTTGAAAAGATCGCAGTTGAACGGATCCAAGTCGAATGGATCAAATTACTACTAGGTAAAAATGTGGTCCAAGGCTTAGACGCTTTTTTAGAAACAAAACTATATAAATACTGCCCACAATTTGCTACGCGTGAGCAAGCTTTACGTAAAATTGCAAAATTACCACAATTAAAACTAGCCGATGAATTAGAGTGTTGGGCATTATTGGCCTATGTCTTTGAGCTTACGCCTAAACAAGTGCGTAGTTTTCTCAAAGCTTGGAAAACTTCAAATGAGATCAGCACAGAAGTTCAAAATGTCTTGGCGATCCTTGAGCAAGCTACATCTGATCTTGATCCTTTGGTCTGTTATCATGCTAAAGAACGCGCAACTAAAGCAGCAAGTCATCTATTAGATATTCTACAGTTACCTTTAACAGGTGCTAAACTTTTACAGACTTATACAGCATTACCGATCAAAGATAAGGCACAGTTAGCTTTGAATGGTAAAGATCTCCTCCAAACACTGGGACTAAAACCGGGACCAGGCTTAGGAAAGATCTTGAATACGCTCGAACAAAAAGTTGTGTTAGGTGAACTAGCCAACGATAAAACAGTTTTATTAGCTCAAGCTGAAAAATTAAGTAAGGAATTGAATTTAGATGCAAACACTTCGAATTGAAAATTTAACTAAGACCTATGGCGATAAAACATTGTTTCAAGATGCAAGTTTTATCATCAATGAACATGACCGGATCGGCTTGATCGGGACTAATGGTTCGGGGAAGACAACTTTTTTGAATGCGATCAGTGGTTTTGATCCCGCTGATTCTGGTGAATTGATCGCGCCTAACAATTATCGGATCAGTTATCTAAAGCAACAGCCGGAATTGGATCTAGAAAAAACGATCATGGAAGCTGTTTTTGATGGTGCAGCCCCCGTTTTTCAGACGATCAAACATTATGAACAAGCATTGACCGCCTACAGTAATGATCCAGAAAATGAAAAGCTTCAAAAACGCTACGATGAAGCTGAAGCTAAGATGAATCAAGAAGATGCCTGGAGTGCTGATAGTGATATCAAGACGATCTTGACACAGTTACACATCAACGATTGGCATCAAAAGATCAAGACACTTTCTGGTGGTCAGGTCAAGCGAGTCGGCTTAGCCCAAGTTTTGATCCAAGCGCCAGACCTATTGATCCTAGATGAACCGACAAACCACTTGGATTTTGCTTCGATCGCTTGGCTAGAAAATTACTTAGCTTCGTATAAGGGCGCGCTTTTGGTCGTGACCCACGATCGTTATTTCCTAGACCAGATCGCTAATCAGATCATTGAACTATCATTTGGTAAATTATATTTTTATACTGGAAATTATCAAGCTTTTGTCGATCAAAAGGCAAAACGTGTTGAGCGTGAATTAACTGCTGAACATAAGCAACAACAGCTCTATAAAAAAGAATTAGCTTGGATGCGTACTGGAGCTAAGGCACGAACGACTAAACAGCAAGCCCGGATCAATAGCTTTAATGAATTAAAAGAAAATCTCAACAAAGTTCAAGTTGATGGCAAAGTCGATATCAACCTAGGACAACAACGCTTAGGTAAAAAAGTTTTAGAACTAAAACATGCTTCATTGAACTTAGATGAGCATACGATCTTAAAAGACTTTGATCTGTTGATCCAAGCCGGCGATCGGATCGGGATCACGGGGCTCAATGGGGCTGGTAAGTCAAGTTTATTGAATGTTTTAGCTGGAAAGCTAGCTTTAGACAGTGGTGAGTTGATCACAGGTGAGACGGTCAAGATCGCTTATTACCAACAAAAAACTGAAGACATCCCTGAAGATAAACGAGTTATCAGTTATCTAAATGACGTTGCCCAAACGATCGTCAATAAAGCTGGTGAACATGTTAGCACGACACAATTACTGGAGCAGTTTCTCTTTCCAAGATCAATGCATGGTACATTGATCAAAAAACTTTCAGGGGGCGAAAAACGGCGCTTATATCTGTTAAAACTACTGATGATGCAGCCAAATGTCTTGATCTTAGACGAACCGACAAACGATTTAGATATCGGTACATTGACGGTATTAGAAGACTATCTTGATCAATTCCAAGGAACGGTGATCACAGTTTCCCATGACCGTTATTTCTTAGATAAAGTAGCCGATTTGCTTTTGATCTTTGAAGGTAGTGCTAAAATAACACGACATTATGGTCTTTTCACAGATTATCTAAAAAAAGAGCTAGATAGACGTCCTGCCAAAAAAGTTGTCAAAGAAAAGCCAGTTGTCAAAGCAGTCAAACCAAAGGAAAAAACGAAATTGACTTATGCTGAGCAACTTGAATTTGATAGATTAGAACAAGAGATCGAAATGTTGGATGAAAAGCTAGAACAATTACAGACGCAAATGGGAGAAGTGGATGGTTTGGATTATCCTAAGCTCGCTAGTTTGCAACAAGAGATCGACGACCTAAACGCGCAAAGTGAACAAAAGATGGCGCGGTGGGAAGAATTAGGGCAATATGTCTAGTAAAATGATATAATGATCTATCCCAAATAATTGCATCGGAGGAAGAAAATGACTGCACTTGAAGAACCGTATTTACAATTGATTCGAGATATTTTAGAAAAGGGTCATCAAAAAGGTGATCGAACTAAAACAGGGACGACCAGTTTATTTGGTTATCAAATGCGCTTTGATCTAAGCCAAGGTTTTCCTTTATTGACAACTAAAAAAGTTCCTTTTGGCTTGATCAAAAGTGAGTTGCTCTGGTTTTTGAAAGGTGATACCAATATTCAATACTTATTGCAACACAATAATCATATTTGGGATGAGTGGGCCTTCAAAAATTGGATCGAAAGTGATGAATACACTGGACCAGATATGACTGACTTTGGTTTGCGAGCTCAAAAAGATCCAGCATTCAAAGAAGTATATCAAGCACAAAAGAAGCAATTTTGCGACCGGATCGTTAATGATGATGAATTTGCAGCGAAATATGGCAATTTAGGTGACGTCTATGGTGCCCAATGGCGTCATTGGAAAACACGTACAGGTGAAACGATCGATCAGATCAAAGAGGTGATCGAGACGATCAAAACTGATCCCAATTCTAGGCGAATGATCGTCTCGGCTTGGAATCCTGAAGATGTACCTTTCAGTGCTTTACCACCATGCCATACGTTATTTCAATTTTATGTCAATGATAATAAGCTGAGTTGCCAGCTTTATCAACGAAGTGGTGATGTCTTTTTAGGTGTGCCGTTCAATATTGCCAGTTATGCTTTGCTGACGCATCTGATCGCACATGAGACAGGCTTAGAAGTAGGCGAATTTATCCACACTTTAGGCGATGCGCATATCTATTCTAACCATCTCGAGCAAGTCAAAGAACAATTAACTCGTACGCCTAAAGCTGCACCTAAGTTATGGTTGAATCCAGCTAAAAAAGATGTTTTGTCATTTGAAATGGATGATATCAAATTAAAAGGCTATGAATCTTTTGGAGCTATCAAAGCTCCCGTAGCTGTATAAGAAAAGGGGTAAAAAAATGATCTCATTTATTTGGGCTGAAGATAAGAAACATCATATCGGATACAAGGGGAAGTTACCCTGGCACCTACCAGCTGATCTAGCTTTTTTTAAAAAACAAACTATCGGTCACCCGATCGTGATGGGACGCAAAACTTTTGCTAGCTTTCCAGGATTATTACCTAAACGCCAACATATCGTCTTGACTCATAGTGAAGAACTAAAAAAAGAAGCAAAAGCGACCGAACGTTTGACGATTTTTTCAGATCTATCTGAGTTAAAGGCTTGGTTATCACAGCAGTCTGAGGAAGTTTTTGTGATCGGTGGAGCTTCATTGTTCAACAGTTTACAAGAAGAAGTTGAGCGGTTATATGTAACTAAGATCGCTTCTGAATTTAAGGGGGATACGCTCATGCCTGAGCTAGACTATTCAAAATTCAGAGCGATCTTTCAAAAAGAAGGTGTGGTCGATGAAAAAAATCATTATCCACATACCTTCTATATCTATGAACGTAAATAAAAAAGCGGGGATGTTTTGTTACGACATCCCCGTTTTAATTATCACTAGTAGATCAATTGTATTAGACCTAAAAGCCAAGTCCAGATCATCAATGTTTCTGCAACGCATGAAAGCCAAAGCAGATCAGGCTGGGCTTTATTCCACCAATAAGAAAAGATCCCCAAGACGATGGCGATAATAAAAAGCGGTGTAAAGACCTTACCCGTAAATACCAAGATCAAACAAACCAGCCAAACGACCAAGCTAACGGCGTAGACCCATTGCCAGTATTTTAGATAAAAAACACATTCATAGAGCAATGTTAAAACAGCCCAAGCAGTCACGAGTCCAAAAGCGACCCAGCCAGCTGCAAAAAACTTCACCCCAAAACAAAGGGGGTAAAGGAGCGTCATAAGCATCAAAGCGCCTAGGCTCCGGGTTATCGTATCTAAAGGGCGGTGAGCTTTAGTATTATAAAGAGCTAAAGTAATGATCTTTAGCAATAGATAAAGGCTAACTGTGCCCAAAATAAGTGAAAGTGCAACAATGAAAGCTGTTTTGGGATGTCCGGCTAGAAGCGTAATGATCGTTAAAAAGACAGAGCCTAGTAGAGCGATCCCTGTGATGATCGAACTTGCGATCAGGTTTTTGTTATTATATTTAGGCAAATAGATCGACCTTTCTGATAAAAAATTTTGATCAATTACATTGTAACATACCAGCAAGTACAACTTACATGAGATAAGTATTTAAATTAAAGTGCATTTAGCTTACAATAAAGGCAAGACTAATTAAAGGGGGATATTTTTTGAAAGCAATCAAAAAAATAGCAGCGTTTGTTGGTTGTATCGTTGGAGTAGCTGCTGTTTTTTATTTGGTTTTACAGCTTGTATTACCACAAAAACAAGAGTTGGACCCAGTCAAAAAAGTTACCGCTAAAGTAGAACGAGCTACTACCAAAAAGGCTAAACCGACCTTGACCTTGACCGCTTTAGGCGATTCTTTGACTTTTGGTGTGGGTGATACCACGGATAAAGGTGGTTATGTTGGCTTGATCAAGACTAAGCTCGAACAAAAACAAGCTCTAACGGTAATCACACACAATTATGGCAAGACTGGCGATCGTAGCGATCAGATAAAACAGCGTGTGCTTGCTTCAAAACAGCTCCAGTCAGATCTAAAAAAAGCTGATGTGATCACAATGACGGTCGGCGGCAACGATCTGATGAAAGTTCTTCAACAAAACTTCAATAGTTTAGCTGAAAATAAACTCAGCAATGCAATGCCTAAAGCAAAAGCACAATATGCAACTGAACTTCAGAGCTTGTTAACGACAGTCCGCCAATACAATAAGACAGCACCGATCTTTTTGATCAGTGTCTACAATCCGTTTTATGTGTATTTTCCAACTTTGACTCAAATACAACAATATACCGATGAATGGAATGAAGTTGCTAAAGACACTATCGCAAATGAAGCCAAGATCTATTTTGTAGATGTAAATAAGCAACTATCTGAAGGCCAATATTACGGTAGATCGAAAGCAACACTGCAAAAAAATGCGACGACTGATCTAAATGAAGTTGCGGATAGTAAACTTGAGCAACTTCTAAGCGATGATAAGGAGAAAAATGACTATTTATCTGATGAAGATCATTTTCATCCTAATGATAAAGGTTACCGCTACATCACTGCTAGACTATATCAAGTGATGCTCAAACATAAAAGTACATGGTTAGAAGGTGAAAAATAGGATGAAAAAACAAAGCGATCCTTGGAAATGGGCGTTTGCGATCCTTTTAGGGCTGGTGTTGGGCTTTATCGTCTTTGTTTGGTTTCAAGTAACGACTCCAAGCTCAGATCAAAAACAGATCGCAACGCAAACGACACAAAAACAAGGACAGTATGCCAATGTCAATGTTGTTTTGAATAAAGAACAATTAAGTGCAGCGGTCAATTATTACCTGCAGCAAAACCAAAAGAAAGGCGCGATCAAGTACCGTTTCGTCTTGGATAAATCTGCGATCTTGATGGGGACGACAAAGATCTTAGGCAAAGATGTCTCTTTTACACTATATGCAACACCCCAACTTGACGATTCAGGAAATCTAGTGCTAAAAACTAAATCAGTTGCGATCGGATCTTTGAATGCTCCACCAAGTTTTGTCTTAGGTTATATCAAAAATAATTACGATCTTGGTAAATGGGCTAAGATCAACGCTTCCAAAGCAACGATCACCCTTGATCTAAATCAATTGACCAAAAAACAAGGGATCAAGATCCAAGGTGAAAAATTTGATCTCAAACAAGATGATCTGCAATTTAAAGTCGCTTTCCCATTGAGTAATACTAATTAAAGGCAGGTAGATTTATGCGTGAAAGTTTTTATCGTTATTTGATGACTAAACGTGATCCAAATGGTATAGATGAGATCAGTCATTTTGCCAATGCAGCATTCTTTGATCAAGCTTTTCCTAAACATTCGGATGATTATCATGAGATCTCGCATTATCTTGAATTGAATGCGACGTATCTACCTTCAATGAGCGTTTTCGATGAAGCTTGGCAAGGATATTTGGAAGAGGTAATTTAAGTGGAAAAAGAGAAGCAAAAAGAACGAAAACTTAAAAGAGTGTTTTTACAAAAAAAGTACAATTTATTGACCACCGTGCTGGTTGCGTTGTGTGTTGCCTTGCTCAGTGGTGGTGGTGTTTTTTGGCTGATGGATCGTCAAGTAAAAGGGCTCGAGTCAGCTAATCAAGCAATGGGCAAGATCAACACGGTCTATAATGCTCTTTACTATAACTACTATAAAGATGTCAGCCAACAAAAGCTGGTTGATGGTGCTTTAAATGGGATGGTCGAGGCTTTAGGTGATCCTTTTACCGAATACATGAATAAAACTGAGAGTCAAGAATTAAATGATTCGATCTCGGGGAGTTTTGGTGGGATCGGAGCCCAAGTGCAAAAAAGTGGTTCAAAGATCAAGATCATGGCACCGATCGCAGGGACACCAGCCGCTAAAGCTGGTTTGAAGGCTAATGATGTTATCGTCAAGATCGATGGCAGATCAACTAAGGATTACTCCTTGAATAAAGCTGTTTCATTGATGCGTGGTAAAGTTGGTACTAAAGTTTCTGTCACGATCGAGCGAAATGGAACGACTTTCACGAAAACTTTGACTCGGGCTAAGATCCCTGTTAAAACCGTTGAAGGCAAATTAGCTACTAATAAACAGATCGGTTATATTCAAGTAACTTCATTTTCTGAAAATACTGCTAAAGAATTTAAACAAACAGTCCAAAGTTTGCGCAAAAAAGGGGCTAAGTCCTTTATCATTGATGTGCGTAATAATCCGGGCGGTTTGATGGATCAAGCTTTAGCGATGTCTTCAATGTTTGTTGAAAATGGCAAACCGATCTTGCAAGTTGTTGGTCGTGATGGCAAACCAACGATCTATAAGGCAAGTAATGAACTGGATGATGGCTTCAAGGTCAAAGAAAAGGCGATCGTCTTGATCAATGGTGGATCTGCTAGTGCTTCAGAGATCTTTGCAGCAGCACTCAAACAATCGGGCAATAATGTCACTTTGATCGGAACTAAATCATATGGTAAAGGAACGGTTCAAAATACCTTGCCATTCAAAGATAAGACAGAATTAAAATTAACGATCGCTAAATGGTTGACGCCAGATGGAAATTGGATCCATAAAAAAGGGATCAAACCTGATGTTAAAGCTGATTATCCTGATGTTGCCTATTTGACTGCGATCGATACAACTAAAGCCTATCAAGCGGGACAAAATTCAAAGCAGATCAAGAATTTACAACAAATGCTGGTCTTTTTAGGCTATGACTTGGATGAAAAATCGGGTTACTTTAATGAACAAACTAAGCAAGCTATCGAAAAATATCAAACAGATAACGGCCTAACCGTTAACGGCACGGCCGATAAAGCGACTGTTGAAAGCATTGAAACTAAAGTTGCTCAAAAAGTTACTGAGTCAGACAACGCCTACCAAAAAGCTGTCGAAAAATTAAGTGAATAAGTTTTTTAACGGGACGTCTCAAAGTAGACGCCCGTTTTTTATCTTTCCAAAAATTATGTTACAATATGGATGTATTTTTCAGAAAGGGACGTAAAGATCATCATGAAAGTGCATGTAGATAAACAAAAGCTCAAAAAATGGAGTGGTCCCTTCAGCTTAGCGCTTGTGATAGCGCTCTTTGTTCGCTTTTTTTTGGTCACACCATTGGAGATCAATGGTAATTCGATGTTACCAGTACTTCACGATCACGATGAAGTCTTGGTGCGACATTATGGCACGATCAAACGCTTTGATATCATTACTTTCAAGCTTAATAATGGTGAAACTTATATCAAGCGGGTGATCGGTTTACCAGGTGATGAGATCAAATATGAAAATAATCAGCTTTACGTAAATCAAAAGAAAGTTCCAGAAAAATTCCTAACAGATCCAAATTTGGGTGAGACCTCCGATTTTACATTGGATGATTTTTTTACCACTACTAAAGTCCCAGCACATAAATATTTTGTATTGGGCGATAATCGTCGGATCAGTCAAGATTCGCGCACTTTAGGGATGATCGATGAAACGAAGATCTCAGGGCGAGCTTGGATCATTTATTGGCCTATCTGGCATTTTAAAGTGCTATGAGGCATGGTATAATAGCAAAAGCTGATTTAATTTTATGAAAGGATGCAAAAACATGGCAATTATTCAATGGTTCCCTGGTCACATGGCCAAAGCCTTACGTCAAGTCAAAGAAAACCTCAAACTGGTGGATGTCGTTTTAGAATTAGTCGATGCAAGACTACCTGAATCATCACGTAATCCCCAGCTAAAGGATCTATTACAAGACAAGCCAAGTATCATCGTGCTGACCAAAATGGATCTAGCTGATCCTAAAGAAACACGTAAATGGATCGAATACTACGAAAAAATGGGGCAACCTGCCGTAGCGATCAATAGTGTTCAAGGTTCATTAAAAGTGATCGATAAGAAGATCAAAGAAGTCTTAGCTGAAAAATTAGCCAATAAAAAAGCACGTGGGATCTTATCACAACGCATCAAAGTCATGTGCATCGGCATCCCTAACGTAGGTAAATCTACGTTGTTGAATCATTTGGTCAAAAAAAATGTTGCTCAAGTGGGCAATCGTCCTGGGGTCACCAAGTCTCAGCAGTGGTTAAAAGCCGGTAAAGATCTCCAATTATTAGATACACCGGGGATCTTGTGGCCTAAGTTCGAAGATCCGATCGTGGGTAAAAAACTAGCTTTGACGGGTGCGATCAAGGATACTTTATACGCAAAAGATGATGTTGCTTTATATGAGATCGAAGAATTTAGTGCAAAAAATCCACAAGCTTTGATCGAACGCTATAAGATCGACGAAGAACTTTTGGAATTACCGACAGTTGAAGTTTTACTAGAACTAACTCGTAAATTAGGTTTTAAAGATGACTATGAGCGAGCAAGTGAACGTTTGATCTTTGATTGTCGTAAGGGAAAATTAGGGCGTTATACTTTGGATGACGTTCCTAAAGATCCAGCTAAAGTTTAGATTATATTCGAGAGGGACTTGCAGTAGCACGCCCCTCTTAATTTATTAATTGGGGGAATTTATTTTGGGCCACACGATCGCACAGATCAAGGCGCTATTAAAGGCTGAGCCTAGCGCTGAAACATTAAAAAAATTGCAAGACGACCCACGTAAAGGCGTTCAGACTGCTTTAAAAACGTATTATAAACAAAAAGAAAAACAGGCACAAAAGTTAGTCAAATTTAAAGAACGTTTACGTTTAGAAAAACAACTATGGAGTAACGGTGTTGAATATGTCGCTGGGATCGATGAAGTCGGTCGCGGCCCTTTGGCTGGTCCAGTCGTCACAGCTGCAGTGATCTTACCACATGATTTTCAATTAGTTGAAGTCAATGATTCAAAACAGTTATCTGAAAAAAAACGTGAGGAACTTTATGACAAGATTTTAGAACAAGCCGTTGCGGTAGCCGTTGGGATAGCAGAAAATGAGCTGATCGATGAAGTCAATATCTATCAAGCAACTCGGATCGCAATGAAAGAAGCCTTGGAAGCTTTAACGATCAAACCCGGTCATATTTTGATCGATGCGATGCAGATCGACACTGACATCCCGCAAACAAAATTGATCAAAGGTGATGCTAGATCAGCTTCGATCTCGGCCGCTAGTATCGTTGCTAAAGTCAACCGTGACCACCTGATGAAGTTTTATGATACGGTATATCCAGGCTATGATCTGGGAAATAATGCTGGCTACGGGACACCTAAACATTTGGCTGGCTTAGCTCAAAAAGGGGTCACCCCGATCCATCGTAAGACATTTGAACCAGTCGTTAAATATTTAAGCAAATAGATCCCCACCTTTTGCGTATTTATATAGCGAGAGGTGTTTTTCATGAACGAATTAGAATTTTTCTTGTTGAAGCTACATTTATGTAACCTAGACCTTAAAAATGAATTACGGGTCGTTCGTTATATGCTTTCATTTGAGCGTTGTCCTAGTAAAGATGAACTCTTTTTACTTTTAAAATTAGGTCAAACGCAAAAAAATGATCTGTGGAATGCTCTACAAAGTAAGCAATTATCTCAAAAGATCCAGCAAAATCTAAAAGTCAGCCATTTTTTGACGATTTTAGATAAGCGCTACCCATCACAATTACAAGAGATATATTCACCACCGGTCGTTTTGTTTTATCAAGGAGATCTCGAACTGCTGGATTCTAAAAAACTCTTAGGTGTCGTCGGGGCACGTCAATGTAGTTCATATGCACTGCAAGCCTTGACCCAATTATTACCTAACGTGATCCAACAAAAACTTATCCTTGTCAGTGGTTTGGCTAAGGGTGTCGATGGACTCTCACATCAATTGGCTTTAAAGCACCACGGTAAAACGATCGCTGTGATCGGTAATGGACTAGATATCAGTTACCCCAGCTGCAATCGCGCTTTACAAACACAGATCGCACATGCGGGACTGTTACTTAGTGAATATCCTTTAGAAAGTCGCCCGTTGAAATATCATTTTCCCTTGCGTAATCGGATCATTGCGGGGCTATGTCAAACAGTGTTAGTTGTTGAAGCAAGACATCACAGTGGGAGTTTGATCACAGCCAATCTCGCACTACAAGAAAATCGTAATGTCTTAGCTTTACCAGGACGGATAAATGATATCTATTCGACGGGATGTAATGAATTGATCGCAGCAGGTGCCAAACCAGTCTTAAATAGCAACGATATCTTAGAAGAATTTATTTAGGTAAGGTAAGCATTGACTGATAAATGTTCAAACTGCTTGACAAAGTTAGTTTAAATAGCATAACATGAGTATCGAATTTCGTGACTGGTCAATTGATCGGGTCAACAGATATTTTTAAATCAAGACTATAGTATGAGGGAGTTGTTGGTATGCCGAGGTCTACAACTGGGACTGCTACCAAAAAGAAAACAAAACGTAAGGTAAAAAAGAATTTAGTGATCGTGGAATCACCTTCCAAGGCTAAAACGATCGAAAAATATTTAGGCTCACGCTATAAAGTTATGGCTAGTTTAGGGCATATTCGTGACTTGCCTAAGAGTAAGATGGGGGTCGATGTTGAAAATAACTACGAACCACATTATATTTCGATCCGCGGTAAAGGTGATGTGATAAAAGAACTAAGAAAAGAAGCTAAAAAAGCTGCTCACGTTTATCTTGCAGCCGATCCGGACCGTGAAGGAGAAGCGATCGCATGGCATCTATCTTACCTTTTAGGACTTGATCCAAAAGACAAAAATCGGGTCGTGTTCAATGAAATCACTAAAGATGCTGTTAAAAATGCTTTTAAAAACCCCCGGGCGATCGATATGAATTTAGTTGATGCCCAACAAGCTAGGCGAGTTCTTGATCGTTTGGTAGGTTACTCGATCTCACCATTATTATGGGCTAAGATCAAAAAAGGGCTATCAGCCGGTCGCGTGCAATCGATCGCTTTAAACTTGATCATTCAACGTGAACAAGAGATCAAAGCTTTTAAACCTGAAGAATATTGGACTTTAGATGCCCAATTCAAAAAGGATAAAGCTAAATTCGATGCTAGCTTCTATGGTCTAGGCGGTAAGAAAGCTGAGCTAAAGAACAACGAAGAAGTTCAAAATGTTTTAGCTAAGTTAGACACTAAGAAACCATTTACTGTTTCAAGTGTCACTAAAAAGGAACGTAAACGGATGCCACAGCCACCTTTTACAACTTCGACTTTGCAACAAACTGCCAACAACACATTGAAATTCAAGACGCAAAAGACGATGATGGTAGCCCAACAACTCTATGAAGGGATCAGTTTAGGGCGTGGTGGAGCCGTTGGGTTGATCACATATATGCGGACTGATTCAACGCGGATCTCTAGTGTGGCTAAACATGAAGCATCAACATTTATCCATGAAGAATATGGCGAAGAGTATGCCGCCTTAAAGCCACGTAAGACTAAGTTATCTGAAGGAGCACAAGATGCCCATGAAGCGATCCGTCCTTCTTCAGTTATGCGGACCCCTAAATCGATCGAGAAATATTTGACTAAAGATCAAATGAAACTCTATTCTTTGATCTGGTCACGGTTTGTGGCAAGTCAGATGACACCAGCGATCGTAGATACGATGCGGGTCAATCTAACACAAAATGGCGTGACCTATCGTGCGAATGGCTCAAAACTAAAATTTGATGGTTTTACTAAAGTCTATGCCGAATCCAAGCGCAAAGATAATATCTTACCAGATCTAAAAGAAGCTGATGAAGTTTTGATGGTCAAAAATCAACCTAATCAACACTTCACTTTGCCACCAGCTCGTTATACTGAAGCTAGTTTGATCAAAACGCTTGAAGAAAACGGTGTCGGGCGCCCTTCGACATATGCGCCAACACTAAATGTTATCCAAAAGCGCTACTACGTTAAATTAGCTGCACGTAAATTCGAACCAACGGAATTGGGTGAGATCGTTGATAAGATGATCCAGGAATGCTTCCCTGATATCTTAAATGTTGATTTTACTGCTAATTTAGAAGGTCAGTTAGATGAGATCGAAGAAGGTAAACAAGAATGGGTCTCTATTATTGATGAATTTTATCAACCATTCTCTGATGAGGTCAAAGAAGCTTCTGAAAAATTAGCGAAGGTCACGATCAAAGATGAACCTGCTGGTTTCAATTGTGAGATCTGTGGAGCCCCAATGGTCATTAAAATGGGGCGTTATGGCAAGTTTTACGCTTGTAGCCGGTTCCCAGATTGTCGTAATACACAAGCGATCATCAAACAGATCGGAGTAAAATGCCCGGTTTGTGGCAAGGGACAAGTTGTTGAACGTAAATCCAAGAAGAATCGCGTCTTCTATGGCTGTTCACGGTATCCAGACTGTGAATTTGTTTCTTGGGACAAGCCGGTCGGTAGAAATTGCCCTAAATGTGACCACTATTTAGTCTATAAAAAGACTAAAAAAGGACAACAAGTCAAATGTCCAAATGGTGACTATGAAGAAGCCATTCAAAAATAACTAAGGAGTAAAATAATGACAACTACTAGCATTAATGTTATTGGTGCCGGTTTAGCCGGCAGTGAAGCCGCTTGGCAGATCGCCAAACGTGGCCTCAAGGTTCGACTTTATGAAATGAGGCCTGAAAAAAAGACCCCAGCCCACCATACACAAAATTTTGCTGAATTGGTCTGCACTAATTCGTTGCGTGCAAATCAATTAACAAATGGTGCGGGGTTGTTAAAAGAAGAGATGCGGCGCTTAGATTCGATCATCATGGAGGCAGCTGATGCGCATAATGTTCCCGCTGGTGGAGCGCTAGCCGTTGACCGTGAGACTTTCTCTAGTGCGATCACAGAAAAATTGACAAACCATCCTAATGTGGAAGTCATCCGCGAAGAATTGACCGCGATCCCAGAAGGGTTAACAGTGATCGCAACTGGTCCATTGACTTCTGATCCATTAGCGCAAGCGATCAAACGTCTAACTGATGATGAAGGACTATATTTCTATGATGCCGCTGCTCCGATCGTTGAAAAATCATCCCTTGATATGGATAAGATCTATTTGAAATCACGCTACGATAAAGGCGAAGCGGCTTATCTCAACTGTCCAATGACAGAAGAAGAATTTTACAATTTTTATCATGAATTGATCAATGCTGAGATGGCTGAATTACATGATTTTGAAGATCAAAAGTTCTTTGAGGGATGTATGCCGATCGAACAAATGGCTTCACGTGGTGAAAAGACGATGCTCTTTGGGCCTTTAAAACCAGTTGGCTTAGAAGACCCTAAAACAGGTAAGGAACCCTTTGCAGTCGTTCAATTACGGCAGGACAATGCTGCTGGTAACTTATATAATTTAGTTGGTTTCCAGACGCATCTCAAGTGGGGCGAACAAAAACGGGTCTTTTCAATGATCCCAGGGCTGGAAAATGCTCAATTTGTCCGTTATGGTGTGATGCATCGTAATACTTACTTGCGCTCACCAGAATTTTTAAATGCAACATATCAAACTAAAAAACGTTCTGACCTACTGTTTGCCGGTCAGATGACAGGTGTTGAAGGCTATGTTGAAAGTGCAGCTAGTGGCCTTTATGCGGGTATCAATGCAGCCTTGATCGCTCAAGGTAAAGAACCAGTCATTTTCCCAGAAGAAACGATGATGGGAGCAATGGCTCACTATATCACTCATGCTAGCCCTAAGCATTTCCAACCGATCAATGCAAATTTTGGGATCATCCCTCGTTTAGAAAAGCGGATCCGTGAAAAACGTGAACGTAATTTAGCTCTATCACAGCGTGCGTTAACTGTTTTAGAAGAATTTAAAACAACAGCCGATATTTAAAAAGTAAAACTCGTATTTCTCGTGTGAGATGTACGAGTTTTTTTAGTGTGCTTATCGCTTTACACGAACATATTTTCGTTTTAAGATATACATGATCATAGACCACGAGATATCTCAAACATCTAACCTTAAGAAAGTTTAAAAGTTTTAGACATATATGCATTTAGGAGCTTGACTAATATTGACCAATATTAGAAAATAGCTTTAGATAGGTGAAGGAGCAAGCAAATGGAAAAAAAGTGGATCACAGAATTTAAAGAATATCTTCGAGTCGAACGACAGTATTCACCTAAGACGATCACTGCTTATTTAGAAGATGTCACTGAATTTGAGCATTTTTTAGCTGAAAGTGGTCATCCTAAATCGTTTGCGAAGATCACGACTTTTGACGTTCATGTCTTTATGAGCGAACTTTATGATAAAGATCTCAAAATGAGTAGCATTTCCCGTAAAGTTTCAAGTTTGCGAGCATTTTATCGTTTTTTATTACGCAATGGATATGTGACTAAAGATCCTTTTGCGTATGTACAGATCAAACAAGATCCACGACGTTTGCCACGGTTCTTTTATGAAAAAGAACTCGAGCTTTTATTTGAAGAAACAAGGCGTCCTGACAAACTTTCTTTACGTGACAATGCCCTGCTCGAAACCCTTTATTCAACCGGGATGCGGGTCAGTGAATGTACGGGGCTCAAGCTTGAAGATATCGACTTTGAACTAAAAACGATGCTTCTTCACGGAAAGGGACGCAAGGATCGGTATGTGCCTTTTGGGTCATACTGTTATACTTCACTTAAACGTTATTTAGCAAAGTCACGTAAGCCGCTGATGGCCAAATACAAACGTGAACATGATCATGTTTTTGTGAACCATCATGGTGATCCCTTGACAGCTGCTGGGGTCTCTTATGTTTTAGACCAGATCGTTAAGCGAAGTTCGCTTTCAAGTACGATCCATCCTCATGAGTTACGGCATACTTTTGCCACACATTTATTGAGTAATGGGGCAGATCTACGGGCGGTCCAAGAACTTTTAGGCCACAGTAGTTTATCGACCACACAAATATATACACACGTTACGCCGGAACACTTACAACGAGATTATCGAAAGTTCTTTCCACGAGCGTAATTTAGGAGGAATTTACATGTCTGTTTCATTTCACGCAACTACGATCTGCGCTGTACGCCACAATGGGCATACTGCGATGGCCGGGGATGGTCAAGTTACCATGGGCGAAAAAGTCATCATGAAGGGTTCTGCCCGTAAAGTTAGGCGGATCTATGATAATAAAGTCGTAGTTGGTTTTGCTGGAAGTGTCGCTGATGCTTTTAATTTAGAAGATAGATTTGAAAAAAAACTCAATCAATATAGCGGTAACTTACAACGAGCAGCTGTTGAATTGGCACAAGAATGGCGTAGCGATCAAGCTTTGCAAAAACTTGAAGCCTTATTGATCGTAATGGATAAAGAAAACTTGCTATTAGTTTCAGGATCAGGTGAAGTTATCGAACCTGATGATGATATTTTAGCGATCGGTTCTGGTGGAAATTATGCCTTTGCAGCAGCCAAAGCGATGACAGCTTATGCTAAAGATCTAAGTGCAGCTCAGATCGCTCAAAATGCGATCTCGATCGCTGGCGACATCGATATTTTTACCAACCATAATATCATCGTAGAAGAACTTTAATCAAGGAGTGACAGATTTCTATGGAACATAGTGAAAAAACACCTAAACAAATCGTAGCTGAATTAGATAATTACGTTATTGGTCAAGACCAAGCTAAAAAAGCAATCTCGATCGCTTTACGTAACCGTTACCGCCGAATGCAGCTACCCGAAGATATGCAAGAAGAGATCACCCCTAAAAATCTCATGATGATCGGACCTACTGGGGTGGGTAAGACTGAGATCGCACGGCGTTTGGCTAAGATAGTTGATGCACCATTCATTAAAGTTGAAGCAACAAAATTTACTGAAGTGGGTTACGTTGGACGCGATGTTGAATCCATGGTGCGTGATCTAGTCGAAGTTGCTTATAAGATGGAACAAGATGAGCTCTTTAAAAAAGTTAGAGGTCAAGCTGTGCAAAAAGCAGATAAGCGCTTAGTAAAATTATTAGTTCCAGCTCAAAAACAGCAAAAACGTCAAAATGAACAAGAAAATTTCATGCAGTTCATGCGTGATCTACAAAGCGGAAAAATGCCAAACATGCCTGGGATGCAAGGGGCCGAAGAAAACGAAAATGTGACTGAAGATATTAGACGTGAACGCTCTAGTATAGCTGAAAAACTTCAACGTGGCTTACTTGAAAACGAAGAAGTTACGATCCAAATGGAAGACCCTGCTCAAAAATTCCAAGGTGCCGATGGGATGTTAGGCCAAATGGGCTTAGATCTATCGGATACGTTAGGTTCACTAGCACCAAAGCGAATGGTAACACGAACGATGCCAGTTAAAGAAGCACGTGAAGTATTTGTACGTGAAGAATCAGAAAAATTGATGAATACCGCTGATGCAGCTAATGCAGCGATCAAGCGTGCAGAAAATACCGGGATCATCTTTATCGACGAGATCGATAAAATAACTTCAAAATCTCAACAAAATGCAGGTGAAGTTTCACGTGAAGGGGTCCAACGAGATATTTTACCGATCGTTGAAGGCTCGCAGATCAAAACTAAGTACGGCATCATTAAGACAGATCATATCTTGTTTATTGCCTCAGGTGCATTTGCTCAAAGTAAACCAAGTGATCTGATCGCCGAATTACAAGGGCGTTTTCCGATCAGAGTCGAATTAGAAGACTTGAGTAAAGATGATTTCGTTAAGATCTTGACTGAACCTAACAATGCATTGATCAAGCAATATATCGCGATCATTGGAACTGATAACATTAAGGTCACATTTACGATCGAAGCGATCGAAAAAATCGCCGAGATCGCTTATCGTGTAAACCATGAAACTGATAATATCGGGGCACGACGGTTACACACGATCTTAGAGAAATTACTTGAAGACTTACTCTTTGAAGGACCAGACATGCAAATGGGTGAGATCACGATCACAGAAGCTTATGTTGAAGAAAAAGTAGGCAAGATCGTGGCTGATAAAGATCTTAGTCAATACATCCTATAGTCCGAACGTTTCTGTAATATCCAAAAGTGTTTTCTCGGAGAATTTTGAGAGTTTACCGAACGATAAAACAAATCACACCTTATATAGTTCGATAGTGATGCAAAAAGCAGCATTTCCATATAAAGCGGAAGTGCTACTTTTTTATTATCTATTTAGTTAGAAAGTGTCGATCGCATAGTTAGCTTCAAAAACCTGTTGTCCACTTAACTTATTGATCGCATATTTTGTTTTAAAATCGCCATCAGTATCCAAAGTATCAGATAAGGCCCACCAAGGCTCAAGACAAACAAAATCACCTTCAGTTGGATAACTTGACCAGATACCCATTGCTTTAGCATCAGTTGTTGTGATCGTTACGCCATGGCCGTGTTGTTTACTTACCAAGCTGATCTGATTTGGTTTTTGCGCAAGATCATAGATAAGAGCATCATTTTTAAATAGGTCATGACTAACGGGTAAGGTCGCTGCGCCAGTCGTGATATGTTCTAGATCGATAAAACCATCGACCAGTGGGATGCGCGGATAACTTTCTTTTGGACTTAGGCGGACTTCGTAATCCTGATAAGTATCAGTTCCCTTTAACTTAGTTGAAAAAGCAGGGTGAGCCCCTAAGCCAAAATACATTTCTTTAGTACTTGGATTGATCACGCGGTAAACTACTTCAAGTTTAGTTTGTGTCAAAATATATTGAACCTGTAAAACAAACTCAAATGGATACTTTTCAAGGGTCTGTTCATTAGAACGTAATTCCAAACAAACCTCAGTTGGAGCTTGATGTAAGATCTCAAAATCCATATCACGAGCAAAACCGTGTTGTGTCAAGTGATAACTTGTCCCATCAACTTGATATGTATCAGCTTTTAAACGGCCCTCGATCGGGAAAAGAACAGCTGAGTGGCGCTTCCAATACTTACTATCGCCACTCCACATATATTCAAACCCGTTTTCTTTGGAGATCAAACTAGCTAATTCAGCCCCGTGTTCATTGATCACGACACGTAATTTTTCATTTTCAAGCATAACTGCCATTATAATATCACCTCAACTTCATTATAGCACACAAAAAAAGCATATCTGGGTAACCATAGTCCCAAGATATGCTTTTATTTATTTTGTTTTTGTTGTCGGTGCTTATAACCTAGGCCAAATGGCACCATATTTTCAGTCCCATTTTTGATCCGTTCAATGTTACCGTAGTGGCGAACAAAAACAAAGATCGTTAAAGCGATCGCAACGACTGAAAGTAGTGCATCTTTAAAGAAAAATGATACGATCGTGATCAGTAAAAAGCCTAGCATACTAGCAACACTGACCATGCTGGAGATGTAAAGTGTCACTAAAAAAATCACCCAAGCAATAACGAAGAATAATGGATTATAAACTAATAAGACACCAACACTCGTGGCGACAGCTTTTCCACCCTTAAAGTCCGCAAAGATCGGAAAGACATGTCCAATGATCGCTGCTAAACCGATCAAGAGCGGGTCAGCCGTTGAATGGAATAGGAAAGGTAATAAGGCAGCTAAGGTCCCTTTAAACATATCCATCAATAAAACGATCGTGCCAGCTTTTTTTCCTAAGACGCGAAATGTATTGGTCGTTCCCATATTACCACTACCGTAATTGCGAACATCTTTACCATACATCAATTTCCCGATCCAAACACCTGATGGGATGGAGCCTAAAAGATAGGCAATGATCAACATCAAGATGATCTTTAATGTCTCTGACAAAAAAATTCCTCCTCTAAAAAGCAATACGTTTTATTGTACTGACTTTTTAATATAAATTCAATAAGGATCAGAAGATATAATTGAAAATAACAAAGATCCCAGCAGCTAAAAAGCCTAGCCCGATCACCAGAGTCATTGCTTTTAATTCCCCAGGCGCTTTGTCCCAAGCAATATTTTTTTCATTAGCAGTCAAAGCACCGGTATGGCGTAAAATAGCCATTGTAAAACCAGCAAGTAAAAACATTAGGCTCATTATGCCATAACCGACCAAAGAAATGATAGGTAATGTGGCTAAATTCCCGATCACCAGTAAGATAACGCTTAATAATAAACCAAGTGCAAAGAGCAAACGTTTATTCATATGATAAATTCTCCTTAAAACTAGTCTTATAAACATTATTACACTTTTTTAACCGCTTAACAAATGTTTGAGTAATTTACGTAAAAAACTTGTGTTGTATTCAAATAAATAAATCGGTAAAATACATCTTGTACACAAGTTTTACCTCACAATAAATTGGAGGAGAAATTTTGAAGATCAAAAAGATCATTTTAAGTTTCGTAGCATTTATGCTACTAGGGATGCCAACAGCGCAGGCTAAGACGAATTTGGGCGACCAAAATACGATGGCAGTCGCATGGTATCAAACTTCAGCTGAAGTAAAGGCGTTGTATTTGCAGGGGTATAATGTTGCACGTAATAATCTAGCAACTAAGCTTGCAACTCCATCAGAAAAGCCGAAAGCTATCATTTTAGATATTGATGAAACGGTATTAGACAATTCACCATATCAAGCTTATAATGCTTTAAATAATCGATCCTATCCACACAGTTGGGATCAATGGGTCAAGGCAGCTAAAGCTAAGGCTGTCCCAGGAGCAAAAGACTTTTTGAATTATGCTAATGAGCAGGGCGTTCAAATTTATTATGTCAGTGATCGTGAACAGGGACAATTAAAGGCAACGATCAAGAATTTGACGGCTGAAGGGTTACCACAAGCTGATCGTGAGCATGTCTTGCTCAAACAAAAGCAAGCTAAGACTAAAGAACAACGACGTCAACAAGTGGCACAACAGGCTGATGTTATCATGCTGTTTGGCGATAATCTTTCTGATTTTAATGATCCAGCTGAAAATACTGTCGCTGATCGTACAGATGATGTTATGCAAAATGCGACACAATTTGGGGATAAATACATCATTTTACCTAATCCAATGTATGGTAATTGGGAAGCGGCATTATACAACAACAATTACCAACAAAGTGATTCCAAGAAGAGCAAGTTACGTAAATCACATTTAACTTACTTCGATCCAAAAACTAATAAGGTAAAACAAACGACTGTAACTACTAAATAATGAGCTAAAACTTGTGTACTTGAAAATTTGAATCTATCTCAGTCAGCCTGCAAGCTAGTAGGCTGACTTTTTATAGTATAGGGTGATTGGGGATGCTATTTAGGACATAGATAAAATTCCAGATAGCACATTTTGGGAGATTCTGATATGCAGATTTCATACTCCAATATCAGTTGACATTAAACGAGATTTATCGTTATAAATTTATTGATCTAGAAAATAAACCACTTCGAGAGGCGGTTTATTTTTTATTATACACAGATCTTCTGTGACCAAATTCCAAAGCCAAGATAATCATTCTGTCATCTTGAATATCACATATAAGGCGGTAGTCGCCAATTCTATATCTCCATTCACGAGCATGGTTTCCAGTCAAACCTTTACCATGTATGCGTGGATCAGATACACCTTCAAGATTTTTATCTATCTAGGCAAATAGCAACCGTTGAATCTGCCTATTTAATTTAGTGATTTGTTTTTGTGCTCTTTTTGAGTATTCAACATGATATTCTTTAAATATATATCATTTATAATAATAGTATATATTTTTCATCGATATTCTTAGTTCCATATTTTATAGCATTTAAAACGATAAAGTCCATATAATTGTGTAAAAGTTAAAAGGCCATGTAACAGCCCTTTTTA
>OFGO01000125.1_pt1 | contig 72484 bp, 66 predicted proteins | sample 1521761 | NCBI WGS metagenome assembly OFGO01 (sample SAMEA3504128, study PRJEB24116) | mouse gut metagenome | biome: mouse gut; feature: mouse-associated habitat; material: faeces | place: Denmark | collected 2011
TGTATTATAATAAAAAATATCAGGATTTCATTGATGATAATTTCTTTGTTATTGATTCCGATAACTGCAAAACTATTAAAAGCAAACTCTATGGTTTTGTATTATTAGATAACAAACTGATAGCTTTTAAAAATAATTATAATAAACATATTGAAAAAAAAGAATACGGCACATACATTAATATTATCAAAGAAGATGAAAAGCTGATTATAGAACAAGACGCAATAGGAAGTTATGGTTTATTCATCTATCAAAAAGATGCTTATTTTGCCATTTCCAATTCATTCTATTATCTTGTCCTTTATTTAAATAAGAATAAAAAGCTTACAATAAACATGGATAATATAAAATATTTTATGACCCAGCCCCTCACCACATTATCCATAACAAAAACACCGATTTATGAAATAAAACAAATAGATAAAGACATGAAAATCATTATTGACACAGAAGCTAATTCCGTGGATTTTGTTAGGGATAAACTGCAGCAGCATATTTTCAATATCGATTCCCAAGAATGTTTTGAAATTTTAGATAAATGGTTTTCGAAATATTGCAGTTTTATTCAATCTCTTTCTAAAAATAACATCTATTTTGAAACATCATTATCAGGGGGAAGAGATACACGGCTTGTTTTAACATTATTTAATCATTTAAATTTGTTACCAAAAATAAATATTCGTACTTCCACAGGTCAAACTGACCGTGAAAAAGTAGATTTTATCATTGCCAGTCATATTGCCAAACAATATCATTTCCAATTAAATAATAAAATTGATGATACTCTACAAAATAAACTGAGCAGTGAACTTGCTTTTCTCCTTACATTTTTCATGCAGTTAGGTTTGCATAAAGAATTTTATTTTGTTGAACATTACCATTTAAAGCCAAGCTTCAGATTTAATGGTTTAGGCGGAGAAGGCTTGCGCAATACATGGAAAATGTCACCAACAAGTTTTATAAACAAAAAGGTCAATGATATGGAAGCTTCTACAGGTATTTCAAGAAATTATCAGGATAATTTTATAAGAGAAAGCTTTGATTATTTAAAAAAGATTACAAAAGAAAATCTTGGATCAGAACTGTATAATTATACATGGAATAAGACACATTCTGGAAAAGCCAATGCTATTGCTATGCTGCGTAATCAATTTTCCATAAGCCCTTTACAGGATCCAATGTTAAAATTAATCAAAATAAATGATTGCAATTATGACGACTTATTATTAATCGCTGTCATATACCAGCGCTATATGCCGACTGTGATCGACATTGCCATTACAAGTGAACAAATTAAACAATCCGTTAAAGAACAGGCAGATTTAATACAGAAAAAATATCCAAAAAATATTCATATAGATGATACAGTTATGCTGGATTTTGGCGAACGGGTAATTCCAGAAAATGAAGAACCAACCCAAACTCCGCAGGAAATTTTATCTGCCCTTTTTAACACCAGTGAAGTGATAAATTTCTCCCGTTATTTTATTAATGATACCATTTATCCGTATTGTACGCTCTGGGCAAACAGTAAAACAATGTATATGAATTATTCGGCTCCCAATACACTTGTGGCTTTTTCTCTACTAGCAAAAACTTTATTAACCAATGAATTTAATTTTAATGACTATTTATGTCAAACAATTAACTAAATTCATTTATTACAACGTTTTTTAATATATTTTCAGTCTTTTATGGAGCTTACAAAAAAATTTTTATTTCTGTAAAAAAACTATGTACAAAATTAGCTATTTAATATAAAGTCCATTCACTTTATGCTCAGAAAATTTTAACCGTTTCTCTCTGGCATACTGATTACTTTTTGGAGAGGCTTTATGGATCCATATTACGCTGGGTGGCTTTCCATTGTTCCACCTGTTTTAGCAATTGTGCTTGCTCTTATTACCAAGGAAGTTTTTTCATCACTTCTGCTTGGTATTTTAAGCGGAACACTGATTTATTCCATTGGGATAAATGCTGACCATGTGCTCATTAAAACCATTGATGTTACCTTTCAGACAATGGCAGACAAAGTTGATTTCAATATCATTCTTTTCTGTAGTTTGCTTGGCGCTCTTGTATACGTTATTTCTTTAGCCGGCGGAACAAAAGCCTACGGCGTTTGGGCGACAAAACGCATTAAAAGCAGAAAAGCAGCCATGCTTTCAACCGGAGGCTTAGGCGCTTCCATTTTTATTGACGATTATTTCAACTGTCTGACTGTAGGTACTGTAATGCGTCCCGTAACGGATACCTATAAAATTTCCCGTGCAAAATTAGCGTATATTATTGACTCTACCGCCGCTCCTATCTGTATTATCGCACCTATTTCAAGCTGGGCTGCTGCGGTTGGCAGCAACCTCAAGGCAACAGGAGCTTTTGACAGCGATTTTGCTGCCTTTGTCTCAACTATTCCCTATAACTTTTATGCTATTTTAGCGTTGACCATGGTTTTCCTTGTCTGCATGTTCAGCCTTGATTTCGGACCTATGTATAAGGCGGAAAAACAAGCCCTCACCGAAGGCATTATCGGCGATACTGACAGCCAAACCCATCAGCTCAATGCTTCCAATAACGGTACTATTTATGATATGCTTATTCCTATTATCAGCTTGATTATATTTGCCACCCTCGCCCTTTTATACAGCGGGGGATACTTTGGCGATGATCCGGCATACCATACATTAGGCGCAGCTTTTGGGAACTGCTCTGCGGCTCCTTCCCTTGTTTGGGGCAGTTTCGGCGCTTTGACTGTTGCCTTCTTCCTCTTCATTCCCCGCCGTCTTTTGACCCTGCATGCATTTATGGACGGTGCTGTGGAAGGCATGAAAGCCATGCTTCCGGCCAATATGATTTTGGTGCTTGCATGGACAATCAGCGGTGTCTGCCGTAACCTCCTGCAAACTCCGGAATTTGTAAAAACCTTATTTGAAGCAGACGGCGGCGCTACTGCCGGCTTCCTGCCTGCTTTTATTTTCATTGTTGCAGGATTTTTGAGCTTTTCAACCGGAACCGCATGGGGTACGTTCGGTATTTTAATTCCTATTGTTGTTCCTGTCGCACAGGCTATCAACCCAGAAATTATTACTGTCTGCCTTTCCGCAACGTTGGCGGGTTCTGTTTTTGGCGACCACTGCTCCCCTATTTCCGATACCACCATTCTTTCCAGTGCAGGGGCAGGCTGCAACCATGTTCAGCACGTTTCCACGCAGCTTGGCTATGCAATTATAGTTGCGTCCTGCAGTCTTGTGGGTTATATTATTGCAGGCTTCACAGATGCCAATATCTGGCTGAGCCTTGGCGGTGCTTTGCTGACATTAATTGTTGCGGTTTTACTTTTGCATAAGCGAAGTGAAAAACTTGCATAAAGAAAAAAGCACTCGTGTGAGTGCTTTTTTTATAGATAAAGGAAAAAACTATGCATATTTTCTATTTTTTTGGAGACTCCATTACTCTTGGCGTTAATGTTTTGCCTAAAAACAGTTTTTATCAATTACTACTCGAGAAATTACAGGAAAAATTCCCTGTTCCTCCAACAAAATTTTACAATCTGGGTGCGTGCAAAAACTCTTCCAAAGAAATCCTTGCCCGCTTTGACAACGAATTTTCTGCTCGGAATTTGCCCGGAAGCACTCCCTTTTTCTTTCTCATGTGCGGGGTTGTGGATACCATGAAATTTACCGATACCCCCTATTGCAGCCTGAGCGAAAGCAGGGAAAATTATCTTGCTCTTCTCCAAAAAGCAAAGGCAAAAGGGCAAATCATCGCCATAAGCCCAAGTCCTGTTGCAAACGAAGAGCAAAATACGCGCCTGCAGGAACTTATCAGTATTCAGGAAAAAATCTGTACGGAGCACAATGTGCCCTACCTCAATATTTTCCCTGCCCTGCACAATAACGAGTTTATCAGCGATTTAAAAGACGGCGTGCACCCGAGTGAAAGGGGCAATGCTCTCATGGCAAAAGCTATTGATGCCGGGCTAAAAAAACTTCTCTAAAAAATTTGTGCAAGAATACCTTGCTTCATTTACAAATCGTGCTTATATTAACCCTATCCAATAAACGGAGGAAATAAAATGGAATATAATCAAACCCAAAGCATGGCGACCGGTCGTTCCGGTGTTGCGATTTTCATGCAGCAAGTCTACCTTTGGATGACGGCAGCACTCCTTGTAACCGCTTTGAGTGCTTTTTTCACTGTGAATAATGAAACGATTTTAATGGCAACATTTTCAGGATATACGCCAATTCTCCTCATTGCAGGCATTATCGGCATTGTTATGTATCTTTCCTTTGCCATGCATAAACTATCCCCGGCTGTTGCGACATCTCTTTTCCTTCTCTATGCAGCCCTCAACGGTGTTTTTCTGGCTCCTCTCGCCTTAGTGTATACGGAGGCTTCCATTACCAAAACATTCATCATTACTGCCGGTATGTTCGGAGGCATGAGCCTTTTCGGCATGACAACCAAAAAAGATCTCACAGGTATCGGATCTTTCTGTATCATGGGACTTTGGGGACTTATCCTTGCCATGATTGTCAATATTTTTATGAAAAGCTCTGCCATGGACTTTGTTATCAGCATTATTGGCGTTATTGTTTTTGTCGGGCTGACTGCCTTTGATACCCAAAAACTGAAACAAATGGGCGAAACTGCTCCGTTAGATGATGCTGTTGCCATGCGCCGCGGTGCCCTTCTTGGCGCTATCACCCTTTATCTTGATTTTATCAACCTCTTCCTGTATTTGCTCAGACTATTCGGTGAGAGAAAGTAGCAGAATAAACGCTAAAACGTGTTTTCAATTACCCCGTTTATTGGTTGAACAAACAGCCGGTAAACGGGGATTTTTTATACAGGACTATTCCGTTTGGCATTCAAAGAGTGTTCATGGAATTTAAATTAATTTTTTGCTTTGTTCTCTTATGAGGTTTATTTTATAACTGACAGATATAATTATAAATATCTTTTTATACTTGGTGCTTAGTATACTTTTAATAACGCAATCTCATAAAGGCTATTCGTTCATAAACCTCTTTTCAGCATAACGCATTATTTTTGGAGAAATGATTTCAATGCCTGTTATGAATACTATTCATGACAGAGATGATATTTTTACTCCTCATGTTACCCCAAGAAAGCCTGACACCCTATTAAAAATTGCTTGCAGGCTTTGTTGACTCATACTTCAGTTTTAGGAACAATGGTAAGTTTATAGCCATAGGGTTAAAATTTGAAAAAGAGTATCAATTTGAGGTGTTGATTTTAATTTTCTCCTGCTCTTCTTAAAATTTTCCTTGACAATAAAAAATGTTCTCTATATAAGAACAAAACAACGGATGGTTAGCTCAGTTGGTAGAGCATCGGTTTTACACACCGAGGGTCGGGAGTTCGAGCCTCTCACCATCCACCAGTTTATGCCTCATAGGAGGCTTTTTTTATACCCTTTTTCCAAAAACCTTTTTTTGCTTTTTCTTATCATAAAAACAAAGAATAAGGTTTATCCGAGGTTCTTATGCAAAAATCCACTTTATGTATGCGGACATTTTTTTCCTTTTCCCTTTGCCTGCTTTTTCTTTTAACTGGCTGCGCAGCAAAGGAAACGGGATCTTTACAAAGTATTCCAGACCCTTATCGTGAACAATTTGAAAATACCGCATTGGCTTACCGTCTTTGTATTCAAGATAATATTGCCAAAACAGATGATTTTAACACAGATTTATTTACAGCAGCCATACTTGCTGAAACACGGTGTCAGCATTTAAGCACAGAATTGCAGGAAATTTTGCAGGAAGTGGCAAAGACTGATACCGGAAGAGAATACAAATATTTAAACGAAATTCTTTTTAAATATGATATGGCGAAAAATCAGGCTATAGAAGTTGCAATCAGTTATTTAATTCCCTACAGAAGCAATAAATATAAAGATTATGATTTCATCTACCTTGAAAATGAAGAAAATATCAATGCAGTCATAAAAAAAGATTAATATTTTTAGCCCGCTGTTAAAAAAGTGGTTGATAAATAACTTTTATTTCTTCGCTTGCAGCGCATAACTCTTGTTTTATGAAATAAAAGCAAGCGGCGGGGGGTATGGAAAGCGGCAGCCCTTAGAGAGTGAACGAGCTTTGCGGATAGCGGCAGCAGAGATGATCACCTCCCCATAAAAAACTATTGACCAAAATTTTTGTCATTAAATCTAAGTAAAATAAAATCAACCGGGTAACATAACAAAGCAAAATTTTTCAAAAACCATAAAAAAAAGCCGTTATCAAAACGGCTTTTTTTATTTATGCAAAAGGAATATTACTTTCCGGCTGCCTTTCGTTCCTGTTCATCATCAAAGGTATGTACCTTGCCTGTCGCATTGTATTCCTTGACGAGCTTAAAGATTAATGGGCTTAACAGCAATATGCCAATCAAGTTGGGAATTGCCATTAACGCATTTGCACAGTCAGCGATAAGCCATACTAAATCCAGCTGCACCATTGCACCAACCGGAATAGCCAAGGTGTAAACAATACGGAAAGGCATCAGCGCCTTGTCACCAAAAAGATAAATTGCACAGCGTTCACCGTATACGCACCAGCCAAGAGCTGTTGTAAAAGCAAAGAAGAGCAGACAAATAGTTACCAGCTTGCCGCCTATGCCGCCAAGAGCAAGGTCAAATGCTGCTGTTGTCAGGGCAACACCGTTCAACGCTTCAGGAGCACGCCATAAGTCTGTTACCAAGATTGCAAAACCTGTCATACTGCAAACAATAATGGTATCAATAAAGGTATCGAGCATACCGAGCATAGCCTGATTGACAGAACAGTTATTAGTAGCTGTTGCATGGGCAATAGGAGCAGTACCGAGACCGGCTTCGTTAGAAAATACGCCGCGCGCCATACCGTAACGAATAGCCATCATGACGGTAGCACCCGCAAAACCGCCCTGTGCAGCCGTAGGTGTAAAGGCATCATTGACAACATAAATAAAGACGTCCACAACTCTGTCGGCATACAGAATAATAACGGTCATAGAAACAAGAATATAGACAAGAGCCATGAGGGGAACAACCTTACCGGCAAAATTACCGATACGCTGGATACCGCCAAGAATAACAATAGCGGCAATAATAAACAAACCAAGCGCACTCACCCAGTTTGGCACGCCAAAGTTGGAAGCAAGCGATTCTGCAACCGTGTTGCTTTGGATCATGTTACCGGTACCAAAACACGCACAAATACAGAAAATACAAAAAAGAATGCTCAAAAATTTAAATTTGGGACCAAGACCGCGTTCAATAAAAAACATAGCCCCGCCAACATAGTTGCCTTGCGGGGTGCGCTGTCTGTAGTACATGGCAAGCAAAATTTCTGAAAATTTTGTAGCCATACCGACAAGAGCCGTTATCCACATCCAGAACAAGGCGCCGGGTCCGCCTAAGAAAATAGCCGTTGCAACCCCTGCAATATTCCCCGTACCAATAGTACCGGAAAGAGCTGTCATCAAAGCGTTAAAAGAAGAAATTTCCCCGTCACCGGAACTGCTGCGTCCCTTCCAGATACCTGCAAAGCCATGCGGCATTTTGCGGAATGTAAAAAATTTCAAACCAAAGGTTAAATAAATACCCGTACCCACCAAAAGAACAAGCATGGTAGGTCCCCAGAGAAAACCGCTAAAACTGTTTAAAAAATTCATCAATGATTCCATGAACACCTCCTATTTGAAAAAACGCTAGCATGAAAAAAATAAGACCGTCCATGCTTTTTTATAATTTTTTTTTCATCTTTTCAAATTATTTTGCTAATCACCCTAATTATATAGATTATTTTGATCGTTTTTCTTTTCACAATTTTTTCAGTCAATGCGTTATGTCCCCTGCTCAACATGTGAAAAATGTAATGCATGCTTTTGCAGGGAGAACATACACTTTTTCGCGCATCGCAGCAAAAAATTTCACGGCAAAAAAATTTTTTTATCCCGCGGAAAGAAACACCTTGTGCAACCTTTCAAATTTTCTTTACTTTTCAGCAAAAAAAAACTATAAATACCCCATGAAAAACACACAAAATACCCCGCAGCATGTTCATTTTGATTACAGCCGAAAAGAGCGCCTCGGCTTACCTGAAGCAATTTTTTGTGAGGGAAAAGACAGGAGCATTATTCTTTCCCTGCTGCAGGAATTTAATAAAAATACGGGGAAAAGTATCCTTTTTACCCGTTTATCTCCTGAAATTTTTTATAGCTTCCCAAGTGAAGTGCAGGAAGGAGTGTCTTACCATACCCTTTCCCGTACGGCATTTGCTTTTGCCCTGCCTGCCCATGCGTCAAAGAAAAAAGTTGCTGTTGTTTCCGCCGGCAGTGCTGATGCGCAAACAGCATGGGAAAGCTCACGGACACTTGAATATTTGGGAATCGACCATACCATGTTTGAAGACTGCGGGGTTGCAGGGCTTTGGCGTATCCAAAAAGCTTTGCCCGAAATCGAAGAACATGACATTGTCATTGCCGTTGCAGGACTGGATGCCGCGCTGATTTCTGTTTTGGGAGGACTGACCAAAAAACCTCTTCTTGCTGTACCGAGCTCTGTTGGGTATGGCATGGCAAAACACGGTGAAACAGCACTTTCTTCCATGCTTGTCAGCTGTTCTTCCGGCATTTCCGTTTTTAATATTGATAATGGCTTTGGAGCAGCCTGCGCTGCTGCCCGTATTTTAAATATGTTTCTATCATGATAGTCTTGAGGATTAATATGGAACATCAGCACCATACGCACGAACATGCTCATCACCCTGAACACTCACATGAACACCATTCGCATGAACACACGCATCACGAGCATGCGCATGAGCACACACACAAACATCATCACCCTGCCCGTAAACAAGATGAAAAAATCCTCTGTATACGTCCCCAATCAGGCTTATCCGGGGACATGTTCCTTTGCGGCTTGGCGTCTCTGCTTGAGCTCAGTCAGGAACAAATCAACGAATATTTAAAAACCTTAAATCTTCCTCAGCTTGAAAACTGCCTCACTCTTCAAAATCGTTTTGTAAACGGTATACGAGGCAAAAACGCAGATGTCAATGTAGCTCACGAACACAGCCACAGGACGCTTCTTGATATTCTGGACATTATTAATAAAAGTTCCATGCAGGATAAAGCCAAGGAATTAGCCTGTGCAGCCTTTACTCTGCTTGCAGAAGCCGAAGGGGCTGTTCATGGCAAAGAAGCAAAAGACGTTACTTTCCACGAAGTGGGGGCACTGGACAGTATTTTGGATATTTGCCTTACCTGTGCATTTTTTGTGGAGCTCAACCCGGCAATCTTTATTTGCGGTCCTCTTCCCCTTGCTGACGGCAGTATTCATTGTGCCCACGGCATTATTCCAAGCCCTGCTCCTGCGGTGCTCTCTTTATTAAATGATGTTGCAGTTTGTTCTTTTTCAGGCTCCGGAGAAACGATAACGCCCACAGCCATAGCCCTCCTCAAAGCGTTACAGGCAAAATTTGGAAAATGGGCAGCTATGAAAGTAGAAAAAAATGTTCTTGTCTATGGCAGTAAAATTTTTGAAAATGCCCCCAATGGAAGCATTTTTGCTCTCGGGACAGCCTTATAAAAAAAAATTTAAAATCCTCTGTATTTGCTTGACGATTTTATAAGAATAAACCAAAATATGATGTTTATACATTCTGGAGGCATAAAGAATGGCTGACTATAAAAAAACTTTAAATTTACCCAAAACTGCATACCCAATGAAAGCGGATCTTGTCCATAAGGAACCGGAAATGCTCAAATTTTGGGAACAAAATAATATTTATGAAGTCATGCAAAATGCATCTGGCGCCAAGGGTGAATATACGCTTCACGATGGTCCTCCCTATGCCAACGGGCATATTCATTTAGGCACGGCACTCAATAAAATCTTAAAAGATATTATTATTAAATCCAAAAACTTAGCAGGTTACAAAACCCCTTACGTTCCCGGCTGGGACTGCCACGGGCTTCCCATTGAACGCAATGTGGAAAAAGAACTGGGGGACAAAAAAGAACAAATGCCCCAAGCTTCTATCCGCAGAGCATGCAGAAAATATGCCCAAAAATTCCTTGATATCCAAAGAAAGGAATTTAAACGCCTTGGTGTGCTCGGAAATTGGGATAATCCGTATATTTCTATGGATCCGGCTTATGAATCCGTGACTGCGGCAGAACTTGCCGATTTTGCGGAAAAAGGCAATGTGACCCGTTCCAAAAAGCCTATTTACTGGTGTAATTCCTGCCAAACAGCTCTTGCTGAAGCTGAAGTGGAATATAATGACCATACCTCCCCTTCCGTGTATGTGCGTTTTCCTTTAAACGATGAAAAACTGAAAAACGTTTTCCCTCAGGCTGATCCTGTTCACAGCTATATTGTGATATGGACAACTACCCCATGGACATTGCCTGACAACCTTGCCGTGTGCCTGCACCCTGAATTTATCTATGTGCTTGTACAGGTTGACAATGAACAATACATTTTAGCCAAAGAACTTCTTGAAAACTGTGCTAAAATTTTCGGCTGGGAAAATTATACTGTTCTTGCAGAATGTGAAGGCAAAAATCTTGAAAATTTAGAAGCGCATCATCCTTTTTATGACCGTAAATCCCTTGTCATTCTTGGCGAGCATGTTACACTGGACGCCGGTACCGGCTGTGTCCACACAGCTCCGGGACACGGACGCGAAGACTATGAAGTGGGCTTAAAATATGGTTTGGAAGTCTATTCTCCGCTTGACGACAAGGGATGTTTCCTTCCCTCTGTTGAATTTTTTGCGGGCATGAATGTTTTTGAATCCAACCCTCATGTTATTGCCAAACTGGAAGAAACGGGTAATCTTCTGGCACAGGCTAAAATCAGCCACTCCTATCCCCATTGCTGGCGCTGTAAAGAACCGGTTATTTTCCGCGCTACCACTCAATGGTTTATTACCATGGATACCAATGACCTGCGTAAAAAAGCACTCAACAGTATCCGTAATGAGGTAAAATGGATACCAAGCTGGGGTGAAGACAGAATTTATAACATGGTGGAACAGCGCCCCGACTGGTGTATTTCCCGTCAACGGACATGGGGTGTGCCTATTCTTGCACTTCTTTGTCAGGATTGCGGTGAAGCATGGCAGGATCCGAAATGGATGCGCGATATTGCTTCCCGTTTTGCAAAGCACCCCACAGGCTGTGACTACTGGTATGAAGCAGAAGATGCCGAAATTATCCCGGAAGGTATTAAATGCCCCCACTGCGGCGGCACGCACTTCAAACGGGAAAAAGATATCCTTGACGTTTGGTTTGACTCCGGCACAAGTTTTGCCGCTGTTATGGAAAAACGCCCTGAAGGCAAATTCCCTGCCGACCTTTATCTGGAAGGATCCGACCAGCACCGCGGCTGGTTCCACTCTTCCTTGCTCGCATCTGTCGGCACACGCGGCACTGCCCCCTATAAAAACGTGCTGACCCATGGTTATGTTGTGGACGGTGCCGGCAGAAAAATGTCCAAATCCATAGGCAATGTTGTTGCTCCGCAGGAAGTCATTGACAAACACGGGGCAGAGCTTTTGCGTCTTTGGGTTTCCAGTGTCGATTACCGCGAAGATATCCGTTTTTCTGACGAAATCATGAGCCGTCTTGTGGACGCCTACCGCCGTATCCGCAATACTATCCGCTACATGCTCGGCAGTATTTCTGACCTTACCAAAGAAAGCATGATTGCCCCCAATAACATGGAAAGTCTGGACAGATACGCTCTGGACACCGTTGTGCAGGCCCATGAAAAAGTACAGGAAGCTTACAAAGAATTTGAATTCCATAAAGTCTATCATACCTTGCACGGTCTTTGTGCAACGGAGCTGAGTGCCTTTTATTTCGATATCTTGAAAGACAGACTGTATTCTTCTCACCCTGACAGTAAGGAAAGACGCTCCGCCCAAACTGCACTTTACTATATTTTAATAATTTTACTGCGTGATATGGCGCCAATTCTCAGTTTCACGGCTGAAGAAAGTTACCACTATATCCCTGAAGCGCTCAAAGACGATGCAAAAACTATTTTTGCAACGCAGGATTTAAATTATGCAGGCTTTACTATATCAGACGAAGTACGCCAAAATTGGGAACAATTATTGCTTATCCGTTCTGAAATGACAAAAGCCATTGAACCCCTGCGTAAGTCAGGCGAAATCGGACATTCCCTTGATACTGCCGTTGAGCTGTATTTAAAAGACAGCTATGAACAGGCTCTCAAGGCATGCAATACAGATTTGCGCGCTGTGTGTATCGTTTCCCAGCTTCATGTATACAGCATTGACAAAGCCCCTGTTGACGCTGTTTTTGCTGAAACGGAAGGCATTGCCATTGCAGTGACAAAGGCAAAAGGGGAAAAATGTGAACGGTGCTGGATTTATTCTGATGAACTCGGTACTGACAACAAGTATCCGACGCTTTGCCCCCGTTGTGCAGAAGTGATGAAAAAACTTGATACACAGGAAGAATAGTGAAAGATAATAGATATAAAATTCTCATTATTTTTGCTCTATTTTGGATTATTGCGGATCAGCTAAGCAAATGGCTTATTGTCCACAATCTTCCGCTTCATGAAGGTTTTGTCATTATTCCTCAATGTGCAAATATTGTGCATGTGCGAAATTATGGCGCGGCTTTCGGTTTTTTGAATAATCCTGATACCGATTGGCAATTTTGGTTTTTTGTCTGTGTAACCCTTTTTGCCCTTGGGATTATTCTTCACTTTATGCGTAAAATGCCTTATTCAAAAATTCTCAGTTTTGGCTTTGCCTGTATTTTAGGCGGAGCCGTCGGGAATTTTGCCGACAGGGTACGTTTACGTTATGTTATTGATTTTATAGATATTTATTATGACAAATGGCATTGGCCTGTTTTTAATGTGGCTGACATTGCCATTTGTTTCGGAACCCTTATTATAGCGTATATTTTTTATAAAGAGCCCAAAAGGTAAGCTATGTTTTTTTCCCATGTTTCCGGTTTGACATTTTTTCTTTTGATGCTGCCTGCTGTTCTCAATTTATGGACAATCTGGCATGCTCTGCGCCATGCTTTTCCCTTGGAAAAAGAGCGTGTAATATGGGTTCTTGCAGGAATTTTTCTCCCGCTTCTGGGAGGAATACTCTACCTTCTTTTTGGACTGAAACGAAGTAAACCCTTACGTTAAAGGAGTTATACACCATGAAAAAATCTTCTCTGACTCTTATTCTTTCCATAGCTTTGCTTGCCGGTGCGTGTACCACCACAAGAGGCGGCGGAAACCTTCAATATGCAGTCAACGAAAATACCAATGCCATACGTCAATTACAGGCTCAAGTTTCCAATATGCAGCCTGCTCAGGCTGACAGCTGGTCACAGCTGCAGGCACTGCACCGCGAAATGTCTGCCCTCAAAGGGGCTTTGGATAATTTGCAAAACAGTACTGCCCATTTAGGAGGCACTGCAGAACTTGGCAATATTATTGCCCGCCATGACAGAGCACTGCGGTTAATTGAAACCCAGCTTGCCATGGATTTACAGCTGAATTCCCCTGTAACACAGCAAAGCGCTCCTGTTACGGCGGCTCCTACAGAAACCGACAATACGGAAATTATCACTACGCCAACGCCAAATACGCAAACCCAAGCACCTGCTGTTACCCCCTCTCCCACCAATCAAAATAACGCGGCAAAAACCGCTGATACGGCACAAGCCCTCTATGACAGCGGTATCAACAGTTTTAACAACCGTGATTATCAAAAGGGATTAAACGCATTCAAAGATTTTACTACTGTTTATCCTGACCACAAGCTTGTTTCCAATGCTTGGTTCTGGCAGGGAGAATGCCAATACCAACTCAAAAACTATGCGGGAGCAGCCCTTGCCTATGAAAATGTTATTTCAAAATTCCCCAACAGCAATAAAACCCCTGCTTCCTATCTCAAACAAGCCATGAGCTTCATGGAATTAAAGAAAAATGACGCGGCAAAACAACGGTTAAATGAACTTATCACCATTTATCCGAAAGCTGCAGAAAGCAAACGCGCACAATCAATTTTAAAAACATTATAAGGACGAACTTCCATGGGCTACAATATTTATCTCCGCTTTTCCGAAAAAATCAGTACTGAACCTATTGTTTGTAATTTAACCAGAAAGTTTGATATTGATTTTAATATTTCAAAAGCACAAATTAGCAGCGGACGGGAAGGATATTTAATTCTTGAACTTCTCTGCTCAAAGGAACAAGCCAAAAAAGCCAAGCAATTTTTGAAAGAACAAGGCGTGCAGGTTTCCGATTTGGCAAAAAGCATTACCCGTGATGAAAAACTTTGTGTTGAATGCGGCGCATGCACGGCAATTTGTCCTACGGCAGCCCTCTACATGGATGAAGAACGGCATTTGGCATTTGACGTGGATAAATGCGTTGTCTGCACCCGCTGCATAAACCTTTGCCCTGTAAAAGCCATCAAGGCTGATATTGGCTCTGTCAACGAATAGGGGATAGCATGAGTGATTTAAAAAAAATGTACAGCCAAATTGTGGCTGATGACTTTCCTGAAACACTGAAAATTACCTTAGGTGAGAAAGAAATTTGTTATAAAAAACGCACATGGGATATGGGCGGTGAAATCCGCGGACTTCGCTACGGCGAAAACCCCGACCAACCCGCAGCCCTCTATGCCATGGAAAAGGGAGAACTTTCCCTTGGTAATAAAAAATGGCGTCACGCCGGACAGGGTATTTCTTCTGCCCTTACCGAACAACAGATGATTCAGGCCGGCAAACATCCCGGAAAAACCAACCTGACTGATGTGGATAATGCTGCCAATATTTTGCAATATCTGACCCAAAAGCCTGCCGCCACTATTTTAAAACACAATAATCCCTGCGGAACAGCATGGCAGGACAGTCTGGAAAGCGCTATGAATAAAGCTTTTTGGGCTGACAGGATTGCGGCTTTTGGCGGCGCCGTTGTTGTCAACCGTGCTTTAGATAAAGCTACCGCCGAGCTTATTTCTTCCCAATATTTTGAAGTGGTGGCTGCCCCAAGCTTTGAGGACGGCACTGTCGATATTTTAAAATCCCGCAAAAATTTACGGATTATGGAACTGCCCCAATTGGGACGCTTGGAAGAATACTGCGGCACGCCTTTTTTAGATATCAAAAGCCTTATGGACGGCGGGCTTATTGTCCAGCAGTCCTTTGTCAACCGTATCCGTACCGCACAGGACTTTATTCCCGCAACAGCCATGGATAAGGAAGGAAAATCCTATGCCACGAGAACTGCCGCCCCTGATGAAGTAGAAGATTTGCTTTTTGCATGGGCTGTTGAAGCAGGTGTGACCTCAAACTCTGTTATTTTTGTCAAAGACGGCGCAACCGTTGGCATTGGCACAGGAGAACAGGATAGGGTTGGTTGCGTTGAACTTACTGTCCATAAGACGTATACAAAATACGCTGATGCTATTATTTACCACCGTCACCAAAAATCCCTCTACGAATGGCAGCTTTTAGCCCTCAAGGACGCAAAAGCAAAAGAAGAACTTGATGAGGTTATGGCTGAAACTGCTGAAGCAAAAGGCGGTCTTATCGGTACACGTATGGTTTCTGACGGTTTCTTCCCCTTCCGTGACGGTGTGGATACGGCGGCTGCTCAGGGCGTTTGCGCCATTGCCCAGCCCGGCGGTTCTTTACGGGATTATGAAGTCATAGAAGCATGCAATGAAAATAATATTGCCATGCTCTTTACCGGACAGCGTTCTTTCAAGCACTAACCAACATTTAACTCTTTCCGATAATAATCAGGAATTTCATGCAGGGGAAATACCTTTCTTCCCCTGCTCCCTTGACAAAACGTTTCAAGCGTTCTGCCGACCTGTTCCGAATGTTATCCGAAAATGCTCTAACATATTAATAACGGACAGGTTATCCTGCCCTTTCTCATAAGGAATACTATGTCCATTAAAGCAGGTTTACTGGTTGAATTTATGCAGGATAATGTGCCAACCCTCGGCTATGTGCTTGACGAACAGGGGGGCAAAATCCGTTTGCTGCTAGCCAACAGACGGGAAATAAATTTAACGCAGGCGCGCCTTTTGCCATGGCTCGGACCTCATATTAATGCCGCAGCAAAAGATGAAATGATATCTGCTTTAAACAGCCATAAGGAAGCACGGCAAAAAATCAAAGAACAGGTCGATATCGCTGAACTTTGGGAACTTTCCCAAGGGGAAGTAACAGAAGAAAAAGCGGATTTTTTTGCCGGTCTCATGGAAAATGAAATTAATCCCGATATTGTTGCAGGCTATGCCCATGCTCTTTTAGAGTGCAAAAGCCATTTTAAGTTCCAAAACCCTTGTTTTGAAGTTTACAATCAAGAAACAGTTGAGGCAAAACTACTTGCGGAAAAACAGCTTAAGGAAAAAACAGCCCTCATTGCGGGAGGAGCAGAATGGTTTAAGCTCCTTTGGGATTTGTATTGCAAACATCAATATATTTCTGAAAAAGACAGTGCCCTTGAACCAAAAGAACCTGTTTCGGGTGCCCTCAAAAATTTACTCTTCAAACGCATGGCAGAGGCTGAAAGCCATGAAGAAAATATTTTATGGAAACAAGTTACGAAGCAAATTCCGGATGAAACCTATCTTGCGTATTACTTGGCTGTCACATGGAAACTTGTTCCTGAGCACTATAATTTTTGGCTCACCCAAATTGACTATGACCAAACAGAAGATTTTGCCAAACCATTTTCCGATGAAATAGAGCAAATTCAAGCCCTTTCATCTGAAATAGCAGCGCAAAAGGAAAGTACTGCCTGCTCACTTCCTGCACAGCAAAAGCAGTATAAAAATGCCCTGCATTGCGCATTAAGCGATAAAAAAGAACTGTGCAGTATTTTTGCGGATACCGTAAGCAAGGAATTCATCAGCATTGACAGTGCCAGCACCAAGGACATTGACGATGCATTTTCTTTTTGTGAGAAAGAAGACGGTACAAAGGAACTGATTATCAGCCTTGCCTGTCCTGCCTTTTTTTGGCAGTTTGGCAGCGACTTTGACAAAATTATTGCAAAACGCTGTACCAGTATTTATTTGCCTGAACAAAATTTGCACATGCTGCCGGAAGCCCTGTCAACAAATTCTTTTAGCCTTGTGGAACAGCAAATCCGCCCTTCCATGCTGATTAAAGCTGTTTATGACAACGAAAATAATCTCATAGACAGTGAAATTATTTTTGCAAAAATAACTGTCCGGGATAATTTGCACTATGCTGCCTGTGAAAAAGTTTTGGACGAAATCGACAGCCCGGCTGAAGCGGAAGATTATCCAAAGCAAACATATTATCCTGCAAACAGTGAAAAATATGCTCCTGATGAACAAGCCCTTGCAAAAGCCCAAAAATATAAAACAACGCTTGCACATGCCTATGCATTTGCAAATGCCCATTTGCAAAAGCGCATTGAAAACGGTGCTGTCATCATTGAACGGGATGAATATGACATCTGTTTGGAAGGCGAGGGCAAAAATACGCTCGTTCGCATTGATGCCATGCCCCAAAGCCCTAAAGCCCAGTGTATCGTGTCTGAAATAATGGTTATTGCCAATGCCATTGTGGCTGATTATGCGGTTAAAAATACAATTCCTCTTTTATTCAGAACGCAAAATGTCGGCATACCCAAAGAAATGGCAGGTATTTGGAAAAAACCTGAGGAAGTGGCAAAAGTTGCCCGCCTTTTGAGTCCTGCCATTGCGGAAATTGAGGCAAAACCCCATACAGGCTTGGGGCTCAAGGCGTACAGTCCCATTACCTCTCCTTTGCGGCGTTACGGAGATTTGCTTAATCAGGCTCAAATCATGCATTTTATTTTTTTCCAAACACCTCTTTTTTCAAAAGAAGAAATGGAAACAATACTTATCCATTACAATATGTACAATGGACAGGCAGGACAAGTACAGCGCAACAGACCGCGCTATTGGCGTTTTGTCTTTATGCAGCAGGAAGCCAAACGGCAAGGAGAAAACTGTTCATTCCACGGTATTATATCTGATGAAAATGATATGTATGTGACTGTCAGCCTGACCCGTGAACAAGTGCTGGTTCGTGCTAAACGGCAATTATTTGGCGATAAGGCACAGCTTGGACAGGAAGTACTGCTCCGTCTTGGCAAAATCAATCCCCTGCATTTTGAAGTCAGCATCATGAAAGTTCAGGAATTATAACAAACAATCCGGAGAATTTCCAATAAATTTCAGTAAGTTTATGCAAAAGAAAAACTTTTGCATTGTTCCAAAAGCTGAACAAGTGCAAGTGGCTTTATAAGGATTGAGTTCCGTATTGTACGGCTCAATCCTTTTAGTTTTAATTTTATCCGTTTCTGGTTGTAGGAATGGATATATTTTTTAGTTCTTGTTTAAAATATACTCTCTTCATTTTCATACGTTGTTAATAGAGGGCAGTATAAAAAACATTTATTGATTTCGCGTTGTCCCATAAATGCGGAACAATATAATTGGAAGTATTTTTGATTTTCAAATATTATTATCATACTTTTTAAGCATTGTTATCTATTCAATATAAGTATTTGTTATGTTTTATGAAGAAAAGTATAAAAATTATACGGCGAAAGCGATTTTGCCGAGTTAATCGGAACAAGCTGATATTCTATTGTGATAATAAGAAATAACAAGGGAAAATATCATGAAATTTCAAAATGAACCAACCCGCTGGGCAGCCGTATTATCTTTATTCATGGGGGTAACAAGTCTTATTGCTGCGGAGTTTATACCCATTAGTTTACTGACCCCCATTGCAAGGGAGTTGACTATAACAGAAGGCATGGCAGGGCAAACCGTCACTGCCGTTGGGATTTTTGCCGTGATAACAAGTCTTCTTCTTTTTCCACTGACTAAAAGTATAAATCGAAGGTATATTTTATTATCTTTTTCACTGCTGCTTATTCTTTCCAATTTACTTGTCGCCATGGCTGCCAGCTATTCTGTGCTGCTGATAGGACGAGGTATTTTGGGCATTTGTGTAGGCGGATTTTGGTCCATGGCATCAGCAGTTACGCTGCAGCTTGTGCCCACTAAAGATGTGCCGCGAGCTCTGAGTATTGTTTATGCAGGGGTGTCAGTGGCTACTATTCTTTCTTTACCCCTTGCCAGTTATCTTGGTCAACTCTTTGGGTGGCGCATCGTCTTTTTTCTGGGAGCCGGTATGGGTGTCATAACCTTTGTTTGGCAATTTCTGACACTGCCGTCTTTGCCTGCGCAACGTGCCAACAGTTTTAGAAATATGTTTGCTTTGATACGGCAAAATTGGGTACTGGCAGGAATAGGCGCAACTATTTTCAGTTATGGCGGTTACCATATTTTCTTTACCTATCTTCGTCCCTATTTGGAACATGAACTTGCATTGTCAGCAGAAACACTTTCTGTTATACTCCTGATATTCGGCATTGCCAACTGTGCAGGCACATTCCTTGCCGGAGCTGTCCTTGGAAAATATTTTCGGCAGACAATGTATGCTATTCCGCTTGCCCTTATGGTGACAGCTGTCTTGTTGTTTTGGAACAGTCACATTTCCTGTGGTATGGTTTTAGCTGTTATTTGGGGATTTATTTTTGGCTTTATTCCTGTTGGCTGGTCTGCCTGGATTACACGGACGTTGGCGGACAAGGCAGAAATGGCAGGCGGATTGTCTGTAGCCGCTATTCAGTTCTCTGTGGGGCTTGCGGCTCTTATAGGCGGTTTGACCTTTGATATGCTTGGCATGAGCGGAATTTTTATCATTGCCGCAATCTTTATGCTTGCAGCGTTCTTTTTGACGAAGAGCAGTTTTTTCCGATATGCAATAATTGCAGGACAACACGTTTAAATACGAAGTAAGGAGTAGAATATGAATAAATATCAACGAATTATCCTTGTTATTATGGTTTGCTTTTCTGTCTTTTCAGCAGAAGCACGGGAACTAAATTTCCCTGTGCCGCAGACAGTCAGCCCCGAATGGCAAAAACTCATTGCAGCCCAGCCTGCCCCCTATTGGAATACGCACCCTGCCAATATTCAAGAATGGAAGGAGTGGATTAGTAATTTCAATAAAGGAGCTGTAAAGGGCTTGTCAGAATTGCGTGAGCAATTAGGAGTTACCGCCGTTCAAAGTAAAATGGGCGGAGTTCCTGTATGGATATTGACGCCAAAAGATTTACCTGAAGTCAATCGTGACCGTGTTCTTTTGAATTTGCACGGGGGAGGTTATGTTTTGGGAGCAGGTGAAGCAGGTATGCAGGAAGCTGTTTTAATGGCCGGAATCGGCAAGTTCAAGGTTGTATATGCTGATTATCGAATGGCTCCTGATTTTCCTTATCCGGCTGCTGTTGATGATGCTATGACTGTCTATCGGGAACTTCTCAAAACAACTCCGGCAGAAAAGATAGGTGTCTTTGGCACTTCTACCGGAGGCGGCATGACGTTAATCCTTGCGCTTCGTGCCAAGACAGAAAACTTGCCTTTGCCGGCTGCTCTTGCGGCAGGAACGCCTTGGACAGATATGAGTAAAACAGGCGATACCTATTTCACCAATGAAGGCGTGGATAATATTTTGGTCAGTTATGACGGCTGGGTCGGGGATGCCGCACGGCTCTACGCCGGAAAGCACGATTTGAAAGACCCTATGCTTTCTCCTGTCTACGGTGATGTCAGCGGATTTCCGCCTACAATACTCACTTCGGGCACAAGGGATCTTTTCCTCAGCAACACAGTGCGCATGCATTTTAAATTGCGGGAGGCGGGCGTTCCTGCTGATTTAATTGTGTTTGAAGGTATTTCTCATGCACATTATCATATGTCACCAAAGGCTCCGGAAACTAAATTTTATTTTACTGAACTTGAACGTTTTTTTGAGCGTAATCTCCAATAATGTATAATCTTATATGAAAAGAGCATTTGAATGAAAAAGGTTTTGATTATTTCTGCCAGTCCCCGCAAAGGAGGCAACTCTGAAATTTTGGCTGATGAATTTGCAGAAGGAGCGCGAGAAGCCGGGCATGAAGTGAAAAAAGTCTGTTTGTATGACAAAACCATTAATTTTTGCAAAGGATGTTTGGCTTGTCAAAAAACACAACGCTGCGTTATTCATGATGATGCAAATGCCATAGTCCAGAAGATGAAAGACGCTGATGTACTCGCTTTTGCCACTCCTATTTATTATTATGAAATGTGCGGTCAGATGAAGACGATGTTGGACCGTGCCAATCCTTTGTTTCCGTCAGACTATGCTTTTCGGGATATTTATTTGCTGGCTTCTGCTGCGGACGCTGAAGAAAGTGCAGCAGACGGCGCCGTAAATGGACTTAAAGGCTGGATTGCCTGTTTTGAAAAGGCACAATTAAAAGGTGTAATCAGAGGAGTAGGAGCAGCCAATCCCGGGGATATTCGAAAGAAGTCTTCCAAACTTGAGGAAGCTCGCACCATGGGAAAAAATGTCTAAAAATGTTTCTTGCTGTGAGTTGATAAAATAAAAAGAAGAGCTCATTTGCATTGTTCCAAAAGCTGAACAAGTGTAAGTGGCTTTATAAGGATTGAGTTCTGTATTGTACGGCTCAATCCTTATATTTTTATTGACGTGCGGTTTGTATTTCTGTTTTCAAATATTCCAAAAATTTCTCTTCTGCTTTGGAGAAGGTTTGGGATTTTTTCCAGGCAAGGGTTAAGCCCGCTTCAATTTTGGGATAAAGGGGCTTGAAACAAAGGGGACTGTCCTTTGTGGTATTGATGATTTTATCCAAACACAAGGCAAAGCCCATTCCCTCTTGCACCATGAGCGACGCATTATAAAGCAAATTATAGGTACCTATGATATTGAGTTCTTTTGCCAAGTCACCCATCCAGCCTGAAATTTCATTTTTTACCATTTCCTGAGCTGAACAAAGAAGCGGAATGTTCAATAAATCCTTTGCCTGTATATACTCAAGTTTGGCAAGAGGGCTGTCGCTTTGCATAAGCACTCCCCAAGTATCTTTGACAGGCAGGCGCATGAAATCGTATTTTGCAAGGTCGGCAGGTTCAACAAATAACCCGAAGCTCACCAAACCATTGTCAATTTTTTCCATAACATCATGGGCATTGCCGCTGAAAAGGTGAAAATTAACATGAGGATTTTGGGAGTGCAGTTTTTGAGCAACACGGGCAATCAGCTGCATGGCATGGGTTTCGCCGCTGCCAATATAAATATCACCGTGCAGTTCTTCCTCAGGAGCATGAAAAGCACTTTCTGTTTTTTTCACTAACGTAAGGATTTCTTTGGCACGTTTTTGGAAAAATATGCCCTCTTCTGTCAGAGAAATTTTCCGTTTTCCGCGAATAAAAAGGGTTTTGCCGAGTTCTTCTTCCAGTTCTATCATTTGACGTGAAAGTGTAGGCTGAGTAATAAAAAGCACTTCGGCAGCTTTTGAAATATTTTTTTCTTCGGCAACAGCCAGAAAATATCGGAGAGTGCGCAGTTCCATAGTTTTAATCTCACTTTGGTATTGGAAAATATTTTTTACTTTTATCATACAAAATAAGCATGGTAAAGTATTCAAAATAAGTATTTGCTATTTTTAAGGGGCATAGATAAAAAATAAGAAATGAAAATAAAAAATCATGAACAGGGTAAGAGCGTATGTTTTTTATTTTCCCTATTGCTTGTTTCATTTCTGAAAAGCAAATAATTTTCTATAGTTATTATAACAAAGGAGACATTATGTTTAAAAAAAGTTTTACTGCAGTGCTGTTTAGTCTGTTGTTTGCCGTTCCGGCATATGCTGCGGACATTGCAATTCCTGAAGACGCCCAAAATTTTTATGTCAGCGGCAAAGTCACCAAACAAGCAGTGACCTTTCTCAATCAATATAAAATGGAAATTACAGGAAATTACTATTTGCCAAAGAATATGGATAAAAATGTAAAACATCCGGCAATCATTGTGGGACACCCCATGGGTGCGGTCAAAGAACAAAGCGCTGATTTATATGCCCAAAAAATGGCTGAATTCGGATTTGTGACCTTATCTGTTGATTTAGCATTTTGGGGCGGCAGTGCAGGCGAGCCCCGCAATGCGGTTTCTCCGGATACATATGCCGAAACATTTAGTGCGGCTGTGGATTATTTAGGCACGCAGGCTTATGTTGACAGGGAACGCATTGGCGTGATTGGCATTTGCGGCAGCGGCAGTTTTGCCATTAGTGCGGCTAAAATTGACCCACGCCTCAAAGCCATTGCTACGGTAAGCATGTACGACATGGGAGCTGCAAACCGTAACGGGCTTCGTCATGGCTTGAGCTTGGAACAGCGCAAAGCCATTATAGCTGAAGCTGCAGAACAGCGCTATGTAGAATATACCGGCGGAAAAACAAGGTATACGAGCGGAACAGTCCATGAACTCAATGAAAATTCCACCCCTATTGAACGGGAATTTTATGAATTTTACCGCACCCCTCGCGGAGAAGTAACGCCTAAAGGAGCAGCCAAGGAAACAACCACACATCCAACCCTTTCCAGCAATGTGAAGTTTATGAACTTCTACCCTTTCAATGATATTGAAACAATTTCTCCTCGCCCTATGCTCTTTATTACCGGAGAAAATGCACACTCAAGAGAATTTAGTGAAGACGCTTATGCCAAGGCAGCAGAGCCAAAGGAATTGCTGATTATTCCAAATGCAGGACATGTGGATTTATATGACCGTACGAACCTCATTCCCTTCGAACACCTTGCAAAGTTCTTTACGCAAAATCTCAGCTAGAGCATTTCCACTTAACATGAGGAGTTTTTATGCAGGGGGAAAACGTTATCTTTGCTGTCTATTTCTCTATCTCTGCTGTCGCTATCCGTAAGTCAACAAAGTTGACAACGGCTGCCGAAAGTCTTGCAGGCTCGACATAAGAGAAACGGCTTCGCCGCTTTCGGCAGCTGTAAAAGTTTCTCCCCCTGCACTTCTTTACAAAACTTTTTAATCTTTATGGTAAAATATTCTGAATGTTATCAGGAAAATCTCTAGAGCTTTTCCGGTTAACATGTGGAATGAAAAATATTTTCCCTGTTATGAATATTATTCATAACAGGGCATTGAGGAGGGTTATGTGAGCGGCAGCTGTTAACGAGCTTGCGAGTTTTACGGATGGCAACAACAGAGATAATCGTTTCCCCATAAAAAAAGTAACTGTAAATTTTTGTTATTAAATCCAACTATTATAAAATCAACCCAATACTATAACAAAGCGTAAAAAATACAAATAAAATCTTATATCATATCAACGAGCTGCAAGCATAAATCTGCTTTATTCAAACTGTAGAGGTGAATTCCCTTTGCACCGTTATCCAGCAAAATACGGATTTGGTCGACAGCATATTTTAAGCCAAGCTCTTTCACTTTTTCCTGACCGCCTTCTTCATGGGCTTTTTCCAGAGCCAAGAAAAACTTGCCCGGAATATTTGCACCGCACAATGAAAGTGTATGCTTAATGGAAGCAAGACTTTGAATAGGCAAAATACCGGGAATAATAGGACAATCTGTAATCCCTTCTTTTTTCAGGCGTTCCTGCAAATCCAAAAATTCTCGGCTGTCAAAAAATAATTGGGTAATGCCAAAATTTGCACCTTTTTTAATTTTTTCTACCAAATATTTTCTGTCTTCCGAAAAGGTTTTTGATTCAGGATGAGGAGCAGGATAGGCAGCAACGCCAATATCAAAATCCTTATGATTTGCACGTACATATTCCACCAAATCGGAGGCAAATTTGAAATCATGGCTCATGAGAGATTCATCAATAATCCCTTCGGCATTGCGGGGCTTATCACCGCGAAGAGCAAGAATGTTATGAATATTGGCGTTTCTCAATTCCCCCAAATAGGTATCAATTTTTTCCTTATCAGAACGGACACAGGTACAATGTGCCATACATTCAATGCCATAGGTATTTTTTATTTTTGTGGCTATTTCCACGGTATTATCCTGACTTGTTCCCCCTGCTCCGCAGGTCACGGAAGCAAAAAGAGGATTAATTGCTTTCAGCTTTTCTACAACCAGAAAAAAATCATCCCATTTTTCTTTTTCTTTGGGAGGGAAAAACTCGACGGAAAAAAATGGCTTCTCTTGCTTTTTTATTAATTCACCGATATGCATAGCAAACTCCTTTCATTACAGTGTACAGTATTACTATATAAAGATATCTTGATATTGTCAATTTAAATTAAAAAAAAAGTCCTGCCTTGGCAGGACTTTTTCCTTTTTGTAAAATTATGCCTGACTGCGCACTTCTTTTGCTTTTGCAATAACAGCCTTTCTTGTCATGCTCTTAACATAGCTGATAATAAGAAGAATAAGCAAAATTGCCTGTGTAAAGAAGAAAAAATACCACTGCAGACGGCGTTCATCACCGGCAGGCTTTGATTTAATCAGCCAGCTTTCAATAAGAACCTTTTGCTCCTCAGGAGTAATTTGCTTGAGAGCCTTGCTGATAATAGAAAATAATTCGGGTAAATCACTGCGAACGGCAATACTATGCCCAAACTCTGACGGAACCTGCCCCACTGTATGCAATTGATAAATACCTGCAACCTGAATTTTCTCATTTAAATTAAACTCATAGTCGATAACAGCGTCTGCTCCGCCGTTGGTCACCATATGCATAGCACTGATGGTATCACTTGCCGGTACGCGTTCAATATCGGGATAATTTGCTGAAACATAATCATCCCAATAATAGTTCTTTACCACTGCAAGTTTTTTGCCCCGAAGATCGTCCAAGGTTAAATCACTGACGGTATTGGTACGGGGAACCATTATCATGCCGGGCAAATTGATATAGGGTTCTGCAAAGGTCAGATATTCTTCACGGCGCTCGGTTTTTGCAAGTGCCATAAAAAGGTCGATACGCTTCAGCTGCGCTAATTCTTCAACTGTAGCCCAATCCTGCTGGCGCTGAACCTGAAAATTAATGCCCGTCATAGAAGTGAGTAATCTCAGATAGTCACCGCCAATACCGGTATATTGCCCACGTTCGTTAAAGGTTTCCAAAGGATAAAAGTTTGCGTCAACCCCAACATGAACAACTTTATTTTGTGCAAGCCATATAAGCTCATCTTCAGTAAGCTCGTCAACAATAGTTTTTTTGTTTTCAATCATTTTTTGCACAATATCAGCCTGTTCCTTCTGCAAAGCTTGGGGATAAAAGCTTTGCACTCCCAGAAAAACTTCTATGCAAAGAATAATTAAACCAATGATAACAGTACCTAAAATACGCATAATTTCCCTACTTCAAATCACTTTCTTGGATCATATTGATGAAAGTTGGAACAACATATTTACTGCCAAGAATATTCTTTGTTAAGCTCTTGTGAACTGAGCCGTATTCAAGCACAAAGCGGGCAATGCTTTCCTGCCATGCCTGTGCATCGCTCATGCCATTGTCTTTTACTGCAAAAATTTCTTTTTGTTTTGCAAAATCAAAGACTTCAAAGACATTGAAGTTTAAATCAAGCATGGTTTCGGAATAATCAAGTCCGAAAACTTCTTTATAATATGTCTGCATTTCTTTGACTGCTTCATCACGGGGAGCATTTAAAAGCCAATTAATACCACGGAAATAGATGGCTAAAAAGTCTTTCGTCACTTCCGGATATTGTTCTGCAAAGGCTTTATTTACAACAATATAGATAGGTAAACGAGCATCAACATCAAAGGCGGTGGCCGCGGCTACATAGCCTTTACCGCTCGCCATGAAAGTATAAGGTGCCCAGAAAACTGCAGCATCAGCTTTTGCGTGTTCAAAACTCAAAAGCCCCAATGCCTGGTCAAGGAATTTTACATTTACTTCTTTTGGTGCAACCCCGAGAACTTCAAGGTATTTAACAAATGTGTAGTGGGCTGAACTTAACCGGGTAACAATAAAAGATTTCTTACGGATATCTACAGCGGCGCCGTAAACCTTGGGATAAGAACTGGCGATGCCTTTTTTATTGAGAATGGGGCTGCCGGGGCGGACAAAAATGGCATTTGCCTTTGATTCATCATTAGCAATACCTATAACGAGCATATTGCCGTCTTTTGCGCCATTAAGCGTGGGAATTGCCCCCAGTCCGCCAATAACCCAGTTATTGACGGCAAAATCTTCCAAAGCTTCATGTCCTGAGCCATAGAAGTTTGTGACAATATTCATTCCTTTTTCTTTATCCCAGCCGTTTTTCTTTGCTAACCAAACAGGAAATGTCTCCTGTCCTGTCACCCAAGCTGTTTTCACATCGACAAGATTATCACCTTTTTTTGCAAATGCCGGACTTGCCAAGCCTATTACACACAGTGCAATAACAACGGATTTCAACCATGATTTCATTTTCATAAAAACCTCTTTACAGTTACAAAAACTAATACTGATAGTTATCTTCTTTTGCCTTTTCTTCATCGTCATCAATATCAAATAAAACATGATAGTCAGACTTGCCAAAAAGCAAATAACGTAAACGGGAATGCGGCGTTGCAGAAAGGTCTGCATGCTTTGTCGAATAGAATAAACCGCCCAAAATTACCCATGAGAAAAGGCAGCACCAAGAAGGAATGCCGATACTTGCAGGTGAGCTCGGGTAAATAAGGAGAATAAAGCAAATAATGGAAGTCAGACAACCAACGACCGCTAAAATTTTACCAAGAGCAACCCGGGCAACTTCCGGATGTTTATCCAAATACTTGTATGCGCACATGCAGGTGAAGAGATAAGCCAGCGCAGTACCGATAGCAGACATATCAACAATCCACAGCAGTGCTTCTCTGCCGAACCAAGGGCAAATAAGTGTGAAAATTAAGATAAAGAGCGTGCTTTTCCATGGTGTTCCATAGCAAGGATGGAGTTCTGCAAACCAGTCAGGCAAAAATTTGCTTCGCCCCATACTGAATAATAACCGTGTACTTGCCATAAAAAAGCCGTTCATACCGGATAAAATGGCTGCAAGAACAGGAATACAAAGGGCAATGCCGCCAAAACGTCCAAAGACCTGATCAGCAATCCAGCCTGCATCCCATGCAAATTTACGAGCCAAAAGTTCCGGATAGGGCATATAGCCGGCAACAGCAAGCACCATGGCAGAATAAAGGACAGCACCGACAACTATGGAAATAATCATAAGATCGCGTGCTTTATGCGGAGAGAAATTAAATTCTTCCGCTGTTTGCGGAATGGTATCAAACCCTACAAAAAGCCACGGTGTCAGGGCAAGAACCATTAAAATACTTGCAAAAATACCAATATTTTCATTAAAGAAAGGTTTTAAATTATCAAAGCTTGCGGTATCGGACAAAGCCGTTCCCCCTGCTAAAACAATGATACCAAGGGTCAAAGCAATAGCCAAAAATACCTGCACGGCTGAAGCGGCACTCACACCTTTATAGTTCATATATCCTAATAAGAGAAGAATGACAGAAACAAAACCAACTTCCCCTGCATTTACTTCCCAATCAGCAATAGAATATAAATGCCCTACATCAAGTACGCCCGGCAATAAATACCGTGTAAGCAAAATAAGGGCTGTAGCGTTTGCTGCTATAACGCAGACATAACTTAATACTAATGCCCAACCGCAAATAAATGCTCCTTTTGATCCAAAGCCGGCATAGGCATAGGCAAAGGCTCCGCCTGCTACCGGATAAGGGCGAATAAGAACACTGTAATTAAGTGCAACTATACATTGGAATGCAGCACCAATCAAAAAACCGAGCACTGCTCCAAAGGGTCCTGCATCCGGTAAAAAACGAATACCGGGAAGAACAAAGCAGCCCCAGCCCACAATAGCGCCAAGAGCCAGCGCTGTTACTTCAAGGGGACTAAGGTTTTTTTCAAGCTGTGTTCTTATTTCACCATGACATTGGTTGTCGTCGCTCATCAAATCCTCCAACTCAAAACCGAATCATACGCGGACAAAATTGCCTGCGTATTTTTGTTCTCCGCATGAAAAGCGTCGTTAATCATTATTAAATTCACAAGCTTTAAATGTTTTAAACAAAAATTTAATAACTTCTTGTATTATAGAGAAGAAAAATTTTTCGTCAAGCTGTGCTTTCTAATAAAATTACTCTCTTATCCTTGTTATTCAATATGTTAACATAAAATTTTATTTTATTCTTTTTTTCACAATATTTTTTCATCCGTGCAAAAACTCTTCTCTCTATTCTTATGTGCTGTTTGATTTTAATTACTATTCCATAACACACTAATTTTATAATATTTATTTTTTTTCTTTTTCGGGAACAAAAAAGCTCTCTCTGTCATAAAAAAAGGACTTTTTTTCGTTCATGCTCAGAAAAAGGCAAATGCATGTATTCTATGCCTGCAATTTTTCTCCTCATCTCACATATTGTCTTAGAAGCATTTTCCGTGTATCCTTATAAAAAGCAAGAAAGAATATGAAAACAAATCAAGAACGCTGGTATATTTATTTGGCAGAATGTAAGGATAAAAGCCTTTATTGCGGCATTACAAATAATATTGTCAAACGATTTTGGCAGCATAACGGCATAAAGGCGGGGGGAGCAAAATATACGAAAGGACGGCGCCCTGTCACACTGCTTGCCTATCATTCTGTTGCGGACAAATCCCAAGCCTTGCTTCTGGAAATAACATTAAAAAAACTTCCCAAACAAAAAAAATTGGCGTTTTTGCTTGGATTGCAGCAGCAAGCGCAATTATGACTTACTTGGAAAAAAAAGGTAAACCATGGCACAAAAACATACACTGCAAATACTTCTTTCTCCGCTTTTACTTCCCCTTTCATGGATTTTTGGGTTCATTGCCCGTGCTCGGTATTTTCTTTATCAAAAGCAAATCTGCCCAAGCTATTCCCCTCAAATCCCCTGTATCTGCGTTGGGAATATTTCATGGGGCGGAACAGGCAAAAGCCCGTTTATTGACTATTTGCTCAAACTTTTTCATACCCAAACCGTACACTGTGCAGTCCTTTCCCGCGGATACGGGACAAAACTTGCATCTTATCCCTTTGTACTGAATAAAAATATCGTGGATACCGACAGGTCTTTAAAGGATATGGCTTTGCCTGACGAACCCTGCATGCTTCTGCAGAAAAATCCCATGAGCACCATTGTTATCGATCCCAAACGGGCAGAAAGTGCCAAACTGGTGGAAAAACAATTCCCCCGCATCCAAGTCCTGCTTATGGATGACGGCTTTCAGCATTTTGCCCTCAAGCGGCATATGGATTTTGTTTTGCTGGACGCTGATGACCTAAGCCCCCATGCAGGCTTTGTAAAACGTAATTGGAACAGCCTTATTCCCCTTGGTTCGTGGCGGGAACCTGAAAAAGCCCTGTACAGAGCTGCAGCTTTTTTTCTCAAATGCCCCCCTGCTCAATGGGAACAGATAAAAGAACACACAGTAAAAAAATTAACTCCCTATCAAAAACCTTTGTTTGTTTTTCAGCTTGCCATTACTAAAATCATCCCGCTTTTTGCACAGGAGAAAAATTCTGTCCATGACCTCAAAAAAAGTGACTATGCCATTCTTGCCGGTATTGGCAATCCTTTGCAATTCCAAGCCGGTGTACAGGAATACATAGGGCATGCATGCGCAAAAAAATTTTTCTTGGCTGACCATGCCAACATGGATAGACGTCTTGCTGAAATTTTACAGCTTGATATGCCCCTTCTTTGCACAGAAAAGGACGCTGTCAAATTACAAAATTATCCCCAGTTAGCCCAAAAAGAAATCTATTATACCCAAACAGCAGTGCAGTTTTATACTTCCTGCTTTACCACAGATGATTTTGAAACATGGTTTCGTCATAGTGTCCTTCCCCTTGTCAGCAATCATACAAAATAAAATGAGAATACAATGAAAAAATTATCCAAAAAACAGAAAACATATTTTGGTCACAATTTGGAAGATGACGAAAAACGCTATGCAAAAGACGAAGATTTTACGCTGGAAAATATTTATTCCATATTGGAAAAAACACCGCACCCTCTGCGGCTTGACGATATTCTGCGCCGTGCAAATGTAACCAGACGTTCCAAAAAAGAAGTTCTTTCCCTTTTGCATGAGCTTGTCAAAGAAGGAAAAATCATTCATCAGCGGGGCGGAACCTATTGCCTCAGCACAAGCCTTGGGCATATTCTGGGCAAGCTTGCCGTGCAGCGTTCCGGGGCAGCTTTTGTCCTTGTCAATAAAGAAAAATTCCCCCATGTCAAAGAAGATATTTATATTCCTGAACAAAGCCTTGGCGATGCATGGAATGGAGATATTGTGGAAGTTGCTCTTTTACCTCGCCCTCAACGAGCCAATGGAATAAGCCCTCGGGGACTTTTGGGCAATACAGGCAAAAGACGTGAGGGAAAAGTTGTTGAAATTGTAGAAAGAACACATAAAATTCTCACCGTTTGCATTGAAGAAGAAGCCACAAAACAGCAGAAAAAACATTTTAAACACGCTGCCAAACAGGCTTACCTTGCCAAACCCACGGACAGCCGTTTTCATTTTACGGTATTAATCCCCCTTACTGAAGAATTTTTGGGACAAAGCACAGAAAAAGATTACACCCTTAAACAAGGTGACCTTTTGGAAGTTGAAGTCCAAGACCGCCTGCCCTCAAGACTCAATAGCCCCTTGTGGCTTGCCCAGCCCAAAAAATTTCTTGGTGGGCAGCACAGTGTTTCTGTGCAGGAAAGTATTACCAAAACAAGCAACAATATCCCTACGGAATTTCCTGACGATGTACTGAAAGAAGCCGAAAATATCGCCCTTGCCGAAGGTTTTTTACAAGCTGAAAATAAACAGCAAAAATATCATATTCCATTAGAGCAAAATGACACGGATTTGCGGAACATTTGTCTTGTCACCATTGACGGGGCTGATTCCAGAGACTTTGACGATGCGGTTTATGTAGAAAAGAAGGACACATGTTATACGCTTATTGTGGCTATTGCTGATGTTTCCCGTTATGTGACACCCTGCTCCAAGCTGGACAAGGAAGCCAAAACCCGCGGCAATTCCTATTATTTCCCGAGTTCTGTTGAGCCCATGCTCCCTGAAGCTCTTTCCAACGGCTTATGCAGTTTGCGTCCAAACGAAGACCACAGAATTATTTTTGCCAAAATTCTTTTCAATGCCAAAGGACAAGTCAAAGCAACGGATTTTGGACAAGGGATTATGCGCTCCAAGGCACGGCTTACCTATGACGCTGTACAGGAATTTTATGATACGGGAAAACCCCATAAAGCCTTTGAGGACGGTATTTCCACGCCCATGAACGAAGAAATTGAAACCATGCTTCTAATCGCAAAAGAACTGGCTGAAATCCTCATCAAAAAACGCTGCAAAGCAGGTTCTTTGCATCTGGAAATTCCGGAACAGCAATGCATTATCCAAAACGATACCATGACAGCTCTTGGCGTGCGTCCCCATTTCTTTGCTCATGAACTCATTGAGGCATTTATGGTCAGCGCCAATGAAGCTGTGGCAGAATTTTTATACAAAAAAAATGCTCCCTGCCTTTACCGTGTTCACCCTGCCCCCGCCCCGGAACGGCTGAAAAATCTCTGTACCGTGTTTGCCCAGACAAGTTTGGCTGAAATCCTGCCCGTTGAATCTCCTGAAAAAATCGGAGAAAATGTATGGCTTGGACAAATTCTTGCTCATTTGGATACTGCAAAAAAAATAGTTGAACAGCAGGGAGCAACACAAGGAACGGACAAACAACATGGCGCAGAAAATGCTGAGCAAAGCAAGCAGAGAAAATTTACTGAAAAAAATGAGCAAATTGCCTCCATTGCAAAAAACGCCTCTCTTGCCTACCGCATGATTTTACGGGCTATGATGCAGGCACGCTACAGCCCTTCTTCGGATATCCACTTTGGGCTTGCTTCAAAATGTTATTGCCATTTTACCTCACCTATCCGCCGTTATGCTGACCTTATGGTGCACAGATGCCTCAAAGCTGAACTTGGCTTTATGGAAAAAAAACATGCGATTTTCAATCCGGATTACCTTGAAAGCATTGCCGACATCTGCAATGATCAGGAACGCTGTGCCCAAAGCGCAGAACGGGAAATCTTTTTGCGTTTATCCTGCCTTATGCTGGAAAAATCCATTGGCAAAACCTTCCCTGCCATTATCAGCGGTTTGAGTAATTTCGGCGTTTTTGCCGAATTACAGGAAAATATGGCAGAGGGCATGATCCGCATGGAAAAGCTTGGCAATGACTACTTTGTCTATGATGAAGATAAACAAATTCTCTACGGTGAACGTTCAGACGTCACTTACAGACTTGGGGATGAAATTGCCGTGCAAATTGATTTTGTCGATGTCACCCGTCTGGAAATTGATTTAATCCTCATGGGCGTTACTCCCAGAAAATCCGGCAGAGCAAAAGGCAAAAGCGCCCTTTTCCGTGACATCCATAAAAAGGGCTCACGATATTCCAGAAAGTCAGCGGAAAAGCCTTCTGCTAAAACTCTACGCAAAAGCAGCTCCCAAAAAGTAGGCAAAGAAAAACACACAAACAAAGAACGCCAGACAAAAACACGAAAAAGAAAATAAATTCCGTTCACAACACAACGCATTAAAAATAAAAGGGAAGACACATTTCCTTTTTCTACAAAAACCAAATACAGGCTTATTTACTATGCATATAAAAGTCAAGAATAATGTTACTGTTATCTCAATAAGCACGCTTCCAAAAAAGTTAATAAAATTTGTATTTTTTCAAAAAAACATTTGACAAAGTGAATAAATTTGCATAAAAACTTTTCACGGCATACGTCCTCATCGTCTAGCCGGCCCAGGACAGCGGCCTTTCACGCCGTCAACGGGGGTTCAAATCCCCCTGAGGACGCCAACAATTTTCAAGGACTTAGAGAAAACTCTAAGTCCTTTTTTTATGCATATACTTCCTCTATCCTATATGATGTTTCCAAAAGCATGCTCAAGCCAATAAATTTTATATAATTTTGTAAAATAATTGTGAATATCGGCAAAGCAAATCTTCCGTTATACAGTCAGAACTATCAAAACAAGCAGGCGATTTTTTACGTATCACCGGAAACAGAGAGGTTACAGCAAGGTAAAATGATTTTTATGAAATGTAATTAATCCTTCATCTCTCATTTTACTCAGCTCATTTGACATGGCACTGCGTTCCACGGATAAAAAATTTGCCAGTTCCTGACGATTAAAAGGAAGAGACACAGTGCCTGTATTTTGGTATTTCGCCTCATCAGACAAATAGGCAATCAGTTTTTCACGGGTTGTGCGTTTAGACAGATAGCTCATTTTTTGGACAAGTTTTCTGTTTTGTTCAGAAAGGGAAAAAAAAAGGTTCTGCACAACAATTGTATGGAATTTACAGGCAGAGGAACAAACTGTGATTATTTTTTTTACATTGAAGAAGAATACCTCGCTGTCCTCCACTGCCATGACATCATTCATCAATACCCCGCTCTCCGGTGCCGCATAGGATTCTCCAAACATTTCTCCGGGATTTATTCCGGCAATAATACTCCGCTTGCCCCAGTAATCATCCTGCTGGATATGGAGTTTTCCTTTGATAAGTATCAAAATATTATCCCATCTTTGTCCATGATTTAAAACATATTCTCCTTTTTTACAGCTTTGTCTTCGCATTTGCAGGCAGGAAAGCATGGCTTCTATTTCATTTTCCTTTACCCCTGAAAATAAGACTGTTTTTTTTAGAACTGAAAGATATGTATTCATAAAAACCTCATTTTTGTTGTAAAAACAACAGAATTATAAAATAAAATGGTATATTGTCAATGCGGAAAGACAAAGAGTATGCTTTCAACTTTCACTGCTGTAAAAAAATTTATAAAATCAATAAAGGATACACGTATGATACGCAGAATTATAAAAATCAATGAAGAAAAATGTACGGGATGCGGGCTTTGCGCTGATGCCTGCCATGAAGGAGCTATTAAAATTATCAATGGAAAGGCAAAACTGATACGGGATGATTATTGCGACGGGCTTGGAGATTGCCTGCCCGCCTGCCCTGAAAACGCTATCAGCTTTGAGGAAAGAGAGGCTTTGCCCTATAACGAAAAAGCCGTTCTTTTGGCAAAAAAACAGGAAAAACCTCTTCCCTGCGGCTGTCCGGGAACTGCCGCACAGATCATCCAAGCCAAGACAGATACCCTACAACCTTCCTCTGTTCCCAGCCAGTTATCCCAATGGCCTGTCCAAATCAAACTTGTGCCCGTCAATGCGTCTTATTTTGAAAATGCAAATCTTCTTATTGCGGCTGACTGCACAGCATATGCCTACGGTAATTTTCATGGTGATTTTATTAAAAACCATATCACGTTAATCGGCTGTCCAAAACTGGACGAAGGGGATTACAGCGAAAAATTGGCACAAATCCTTGCCGGCAATACCATTAAAACAATCACTGTCACAAAAATGGAAGTCCCTTGCTGCAGCGGTATGGAAAATGCCGTCAAAAAAGCCTTGCGGGCAAGTGGAAAATCTATTCCCCTGACTGTGATAACCATTTCAGCAGACGGCAGAATTTTAAATTCATTACCCATGTAATAAAGGAGCAGAACTATGGAAAACGCAAAAATGTTTTGTTTTCAATGTGAACAAACCGCAGGCCGCACAGGCTGCAAGGCAAATGCCGGCGTATGCGGCAAAACAGCTGACGTCGCAAATTTGCAGGATAAACTGACGGGTGCTTTGATAGGGCTTTCCCGAATAATAGACAAAAATACCCTCAGCCCCGCACCAGACACATGGAAACTTATTCTTGAAGGACTTTTTACCACTGTTACCAACGTCAACTTCAATGCACAAACCATTGAAGTATTAATCCGGCGTGTTCATGCTCAGCAAGAAGCAGTAAATCCTGTATCTTCTGACAGCGTAAAAAACGATTATGATATGTCCGGGCTTTGGAATGCCGAGGAAGATATACGCAGCCTAAAATCCCTGATTTTATTTGGTATTCGGGGAGTTGCCGCCTATGCCTACCACGCCATGGTACTGGGATATACCGATGAAAACCTCAACAAATTCATTGCCAAAGCCCTTTCTGCCATAGCTGAAGATCTGGACATGAATCAGCTTTTGCCCATTGTTTTGGAAGTGGGACAATATAACCTTACCTGTATGGAATTATTGGATAAAGCAAACACGGAAACCTTTGGACATCCTGTGCCCGCAGAAGTTTCTCTGCATGTTGAAAAAGGTCCGTTTATTGTTGTCACAGGGCACGATCTTTTGGATTTGAAGCTTCTTTTGGAACAAACAGAAGGCAAGGGCATTAATATTTATACCCATGGAGAAATGCTCCCTGCGCATGCATATCCTGAATTGAAAAAATATGCACACTTGAAAGGAAATTTTGGCACAGCTTGGCAAAATCAACAAAAAGAATTTGCCGATATTCCTGCTCCCATTCTTTTTACTACCAACTGCCTCATGCCCCCAAACCCCGGCTATGCGGACAGGGTTTTCACAACGGAAGTCGTTTCCTATCCTGAAATAACCCATATTGGAAAAACAAAGGATTTTTCTCCGGTCATTAAAAAAGCCCTTGAGCTGGGCGGGTATGCAGAAGACCAACACTGTACGGGCATTAACGGCGGCAGTTCTGTGCTTACAGGATTTGGACACAAAACAGTTCTCGGCGTTGCAGACAAAGTTATTGACGCTGTAAAATCAGGAGCAATCAAGCATTTCTTCTTGGTTGGCGGCTGTGACGGCGCTCGCACGGGACGAAACTACTACACGGAATTTGTACGGAATACTCCTGCAGATACTGTAGTGCTGACCCTAGCCTGCGGTAAATACCGTTTTAACGATTTAAATTTGGGCACAATCGGCGGCTTGCCGCGGCTCATGGATATCGGGCAATGCAATGATGCCTACAGCGCAATCAAAATTGCAGTGGCTCTTGCTGACGCATTCGGATGCGGGGTCAATGATTTGCCCCTCTCACTGGTGCTTTCATGGTATGAACAAAAAGCTGTCTGCATTTTGTTAACACTCCTGCACCTTGGAATTAAAAATATTTTGCTGGGTCCCTCACTTCCTGCTTTTATTTCACCCAATGTCTTGAATTTCCTTGTTGAAAACTACAAAATCGCTCCCATTTCAACACCGCAGGAAGATTTAAAAGCAATTCTCGGATAAACTATACAAATGCTCCTCACTTCCTAAAAAGAAGTGAGGAGTTTTTTCCTGTGTATATTACGTCTTTCACGCTGATTATACTTACTTTTTTCCCAGTATAAAGCCTCGAGTATTGATAAAATTAGGCAAGTTTTTGCCATAATTATGTCTATACGCTGTGATGAAAATCCTCTATTGTAACGTTACAGACAATATATGTTAACCATAAAAGGAGGCTCTATGCTTTTACACAACATTAAATCCATTGCAACCGTTAGCTTTGTTGCTCTTTGCATGCTTTTTTCCGTATCTTCAGCCCAAGCTGACGAAAACAAAATTCCCGCAGAACTGAACAGCCCCTTTGCTCAGGGTGAACCCAATACTGCCTATGCAAAATATTTTATTGGCAACAGCTATTTAAACAGATTAAGCTCAGAAGGTGTTTCCATTGCCAACGTGACCTTTGAGCCTCGCTGCCGCAACAACTGGCATATCCACCATGCAGCACAGGGCGGCGGACAAATTTTACTTTGCACAGCAGGACGCGGCTGGTATCAGGAATGGGGAAAAGAAGCCCGGGCTCTCAAAACCGGTGACGTTGTCATTATTCCTGCCGGGGTAAAACACTGGCACGGTGCTGCAAAGGACAGTTGGTTTGCACACTTGTCCGTTGAAGTTCCCGGCGAAAAAAACAGTAATGAATGGCTTGAACCTGTTGCTGACGAAGAATACAATAAGCTTCCATAACAATATAAAATCCTCTCTCAAAAAGCCTGCATATGCAGGCTTTTTTTTTGCGTCATTTTATTTGGCAAACTTTAGTGTATATCCGTATGACATTTAGAACACACCAATAAGATTTATAATATTTTTTATTCTACTGTTTCCCACCAAGAAGAAAAGGTCGGAAGCGGATATGCTAATTCCACGGCTTCTCCGATTAACGGCGTCAGCAGCTGATAAGGTTTATTTGCACTTGCATTTTTTATCCGTATAAAGGGGTCATTCCATGCATGATACGCCAAAGAAAATTTGCCAATATGCATGGGAAGCAGAGCCGATGCCTTCAAATCAAGTGCAGCCTGACTTGCCTGTTCCGGGGTCATATGCACATAGCGCCAACTGTCATTATATTGTCCGCAGTCAAGCAGTGCAAGGTCAATCCCGTTCAAGGTTTTGCCTATTTCTGCAAAATGGCTTTCATACCCTGTATCGCCGCTGAACAAGATTTTTTGCTGTGGTGTTTCCAGCACAAAACCGCACCATAACGTTTTATTGCGGGTAAGGGTTCTGCCTGAAAAATGCTGCGAAGGAATAAAATGCACACGCAGCGTATCGGCAAGAGCAAAGCTGTTTCCCCAGTCACCTTCAAGAATTTGCGTATCGGCAAAGCCCCAGCGTAATAAATGGGATTTCACCCCAAGCCCGCAAATAATTTTTCCAAGCTTTGGCTTTAACTGCATCATGGTCGGGTAATCCAAATGATCCCAGTGATCATGGGAAATAAACACATAATCAAGAAAAGGAAAATCGTCGGCACTGTAGGGTGTTGCCCCTGCAAAGGCACGCACACTGAAAAAAACAGGAGAGGCATAGGCGCTGAAAACAGGGTCAATCAATATCCTTTTTCCTGCAAGCTGCATAAAAAAGGAAGAATGTCCCAGCCATACAAGCCTGTCATTTTGCTTTTCAAGCCCTGCAAACGCGTTTTTCTTTACAGGTACTGGATTTACGGGGAAAGGATTTTCTTTTCTTTTTAATACTGACCTCAGCAATGCCATGACAGCAGAACTTTTATCCGATAAAACAGCGTGTTCCACAAGATTATGAAATTCTCCCCGGTAATAATGGGAAGAACGCATCAGTTCCTTTATGAGCTTTTCATCAGGCAATGCCCCAAACATTTTTTTCTGCATAAAACCATAGCCTGCTCCGCCTGCTCCTGCACTTGCAAGCAAAAATCCCGTCATATATTTTAAAAACGTTCTGCGCGTCATAGAAGCAGGCGTTCTCCTTTTTTATAGACTTTTTCCAAGCTCATATGCCATGGCAGGGAATTTTGTTCCGCTGACAGAACCCGCCCCCCATGCACCGGGAACAATCACCCTGCCCGCATCTTCCCAGCCTAAATAAGATAATAATTGTTCATAATGCGTGACAATGGGGCGTTCATCATCACGGGAATTATTGGCATAGGTCATGAGCAGAACAGCTTTTTTATGGACGTGGATTTGCCCGTTAATCGCATAAAATCTGTCAATAACAGCCTTGAGCTGGGATGAAATGCCAAAATAATACATAGGCGTTGCAAAAGCAACCAAATCCGCTTTGATAATATGTTCCCGCACAAAATCAAAATCATCATCAAAGACGCAGGGTCCGTCCATACCGCAGGAATTGCAGGCAATACAAGGATGAACATTTTTTCTGCGGCATCAAAACGCACAATTTCATGTCCCTTGTCTGTTGCTCCCTTGATAAAATTATCTGCCAGCATGTTGGAATTGCCGTTTTTACGGGGACTGCCTGTTAAAACGAGTATTTTCATTGCCTTTGCTCCTTCTTGCGCTGCGGCATGTGCCAAATTGTTTGGAAATAAAACAGCGGGGCTTGCAAGCCCTGTTCCTAAAACTGCCAATAAGCCTTTTTTCATAAACATTCTTCTGTCCATACTGCTTTCCTTTGGGTTTTACCCTTGAATGTTCATTTTAAGATAGCAAAATTTCAGTCTAAAAAAAGGGCTATTTCTCGCATTTAATTGCCTAATCATGCCAAAATTTTCCTGCCGCATAATTTTTTATTGTGTTTTGGCAAAAGGAAAATTATAACTGATTACTGCATACTGACATCAGCATGTTTTAAAGGGAAAATACCATGCTTGCCGAAGAATATAAAGGACATCTAGCCGCATTTTTTACTGTTTTTCTCTGGGGAACAACCTTTATTTCCACCAAAGTCCTGCTCATTGACTTTCTGCCTGTGGAAATTTTATTTGTCCGTTTTTGCATGGGCTGGTTTATTTTATTCCTGCTTTCTCCGCACAGCAGAGTACAAACAAATTCCAAACAAAAATTCATTTTTAATCAAGAACTTATTTTTGCCGGGGCGGGTTTTACCGGCATATGTCTTTATTTTTTGCTGGAAAATATTGCCCTGACCTATACCATGGCTTCCAATGTGGGGGTTCTGGTATGCATATCCCCCTTTCTCACAGCATTACTGGTACATTTTTTTATGAAAAGCGAGGAAAAACTGCAGCGTAACTTTTTTATTGGTTTTTTTGTTGCCATTACGGGAATTTTTTTAATAAGTTTTAATGGCTCAAAACTGCAATTAAATCCTTTGGGTGATATTCTGGCTCTGTCCGCGGCTTTTGTCTGGGCTTGTTATTCGATTTTAACAAAAAAAATCAGTAAATTCGGAATTCCTGTCATTCTTGCCACACGCAAAACATTTTTTTACGGACTGCTTTTTATCTTTCCAACGCTTTTTATTTTTGATACCCACATGGAAATACAGCGTTTTTATAATCTGACAAATCTTTTCAATATCCTCTATTTAGGCGGTGGGGCTTCCGCCCTTTGTTTTGTCACGTGGAATTATACGGTAAAAATACTGGGAGCTATAAAAACCAGCGTCTATATTTACTTAATTCCTGTTATCACTGTTGTCACAGCCGCCATTGTCCTTGCCGAGCCCATGAGTCTGCTGCTGACTTTAGGAACTGCCTTAACCATTGTGGGACTTTTTATTTCCAAATACGACAGCCCCAAGGCAAGATCTGTTAAAAGACAGAAATAACTTTGAGAACACAAATATAAAAAATATTAATTACATGAATTGCACTCCATTTAATGAATTTATTTTCCAGTACATGGAGTACAATTTTGCTGAGGAACGTTTTTATTTTTTCGTCAGATTTTGTTTGAAAAATGCTTCTATTTTATCAAAAGGTATAATCTTAGCATTATCATATAAATCTGTATGCACAGCATGAGGAATAAGGAGAAGTTCCTTATTATTTTTATAAGGATTATCCTTTATCATATTGGCATAGGCGTCTTTACTGAAATAGCAGGAATGGGCTTTTTCTCCGTGAATCATAAGAACAGCACTGCGAATTTCATTGCTGTATTTCAAAATAGGCATATTGAAATAAGACTGATAGCCCGTCACATTCCAACCCAGTCCTTCGCCTTGTGAACGAGGGTGAAAACCTCTTTCTCTATTGCGGTAATAGACAATATACTCTTTCACAAATTGAGGATCAACTTTAGCACAAGCCCTTTCTTCTGACTGAACAAACACTATTTCTATACAAATAAATAACAGTGCCAATCCAAAAAGTAATTTTTTCATATTTCCTCCCAAAATTTTTACTTATTTTGACTGCACCAAAATCTCTTTACGAAAAAAGAACCATTCTTCCCAAATTTTTGCCTAAATCTCGCAGGATAAAAAAAGTACTCTGACAAACAGGCAAAAAAATGAAAAGATTGTATCTTGCTGTAATATATGCACTTCAGTATTTTATATTCAGACATGAAAAAAAATTCAAAAATAAGGAGAAAGTTATGCAGCAGAAAACAATGAAAGCCGGCGTTCTTGTGGGCGAAAAGCAAATAAAAATCAAAGAAATCCCCATGCCGCAAGTAACGCCCGGCATGATAAAAATAAAAGTTTCTGCCTGCGGCGTCTGCGGCAGTGATATCCATATGTGGAAAGCAGGAAAGGGCTGGAAGCCGCTTGAAAATTTTACTATGGGACATGAATTTTGCGGCGTTGTGGTTGACGCCGGTGACAGTGATTTTAACGTGGGCGACCGCGTCACCTTTTGGGCAAACCTTTACTGCGGAAAGTGTGAAATGTGCCTTGCGGGCAAGGAACATCTTTGTCTTGATGTCAACGGAACAAACTATATTGGTTTTGTCTGCAATGGCGGCTATGCGGAATATTTTACGGGCAAAGCAAAAAATGCCTACAAACTGCCCGATACTGTGTCTGATATTTCCGCCGGACTGATTGATCCGCTTATGGTTGCGTATCACGCCGTCAAAAAATCCGGTTTTAAAATACACGATAAGGTGCTGGTTGTGGGAAGCGGTATTATTGCCCAGCTTATTGGCGGACTTCTCACAAAAGCAGGAGCTTCTTACCTTGCCATGTCTAAAATTGACGAGCGGCAAACAGAAAAAGCCCGTGAAATCGGAGACTTTGATGCGTATTTTGACGAAAATGCCCCAAACAGGGCAGAAATTTTGCAAAAAGCCTCTCATGGTGGTTTTGATGTTGTTTTTGAAGCAGTGGGAGCAGCCGAATCCCTTGCCGCCTGCATGGACGGTGTCAAGGCAGGGGGTGAAATTATGATGATCGGCAATTCCATGACCCCGACCATTCCTTTTGAACTCAATCGTGCCGTTTTACACGAAATCCGCCTGACAGGCAGTGTTTCATGCACGAGAAAGGAATTTGAAGAAACCATTGACCTTATCGCCTCAGGCTTTATTGATGTGGAAAAATATGTTACGGATATCCTGCCTTTGGACAAGCTCCAATACGCCTTTGAAAAACAAATTTCACCCACGGAAAAAGTCCTGAAAACCGTTATAAGACCATAAAATATAAAGTGTCCTCAAAAACAGCTTCAAAAACGGGGCTGTTTAAAACCAAATTTTTACACGTTATTTTGTAATTAACTTAATAAAAAAGGAAGGAAAATTCAGAAGAGTAAACCCTATATTGTATGTTATATGATGACTTCCGTAGACGGAAGAATTGACTGTGACATGACAGCAAAACTTGCAGGAGTAGAGGATTATTATCCCATTTTAGCGGAATTAAAATTACAGTCAGCAGTCAGCGGAAAAAGAACCGCTCAACTGGAATTGTCAGAAAAAGGCGAATTTCAGCCTAAAAATACTCTACATGCAGAAAAAGAAAGTTTTTCTAAAAAAGCTGATAATTCAAAAGGATACACCATTGTTGCGGATACAAAAGGTACACTTCTCTGGAAGCATGACAGTGAATATGAAAAACCGCATATTATGCTCACATCTAAGCAGGTGAGTCAGGAATATTTAGCCTATTTGGACGAAAAAAATATTTCCTATATTGTAGCCGGCAGTGAAAAAATTGATTTAGCGTCCGCCTGTGAAACACTGAAAGAAGTGTTTGGAATTGAAAGATTGGGAATTGTTGGCGGACCGGCTATTAATACGGCTTTTCTTGACGCAGGATTATTAGATGAAGTCATTGTCCTTATCGGAGCAGGTATTGACGGCAGAGCATCATTCCCGCCTGTTTTCAATAGAAAAGACAACGGACAAAACGAACCGACTCCTCTTACATTAATTGAAGCTAAGTCATACAACTCAGGAGCCGTATTCATTCGCTATAAAATAAAAAAAATAATGTCTTCTTTTATACCGGCGCTCAAATAGTGCAAAATACCCGGCCCCAAAAAAAACGGCATTGTCAAACAAGCCCCGATAAAAGTCCGGAGTGCAAATTGCCTGAAAGAAAAGACAATTGAGCAAACAAAAAAATATAATGGGAAATAAAACAGCCTTACAGCAAACTCTTGCGAGTCTGTTTTTATAACCATTGAAACAAAATTTATTTTTTCTCAAAAATCCCATTAAAATCAAAAGAAAAAACGTTCGGTGCATGGACAAGGCAAAGACTGTTTACTGTTGTCAAAAGATATAATTTTTGTTCATGAGCAGTGGAAAGAGTAAGCCACAGTTTGCCCTCTTTGGGAAGTTCTGCCCTCAGCAATAATTGGGGCATTGTTTGTATTTTTCTTTTTGCTGTCTGCTTTTCGGGATTACTTTCTTTTTGCGTATCCGCCTGCAGTGTTTTGTCAGGATTACCTTTGCCCTGCTCATTATCAGCCAAAAACTTTACTGTATTTTCTGCCTGTTCTTCTTTGCCTGCATCCGAATTTTTGGCAAAATACGGCACATTGCCATAACCTTGCAACACGATTTTATCCTCTTCCTTTGTCAGCGTTACAAAGGTATCGCCCCTGACATAACGCCCAAGCACAGGCTCGTGCCAGATATCCTGTGCGAGTTCCTGCGTTTTGGCAACCGCGGCAAGCATAAATGCATACTGTTCGGGAATGGCAGCCACTTGTTTTTTAAAACTGTTTGCCACTGTATTTCTGCCTGTTTCAAGCCAAATTTTATGCTTTTGCCAAAGTTCTCTATAAGCTTTTTTGCCAAGTGTTTTCGTAAGGACTTTCCATGTTTGGTTCAGCATAGTATCAGCCAGCATATACTGTTCATTTTCCTGCAAAAAACGGGCATGTTTCTCATCAGTCAGGAAGAAATCCCCTTGAGTTCCACTTCCTGCACTGCCTTGAACTATATAAGAATTTTGCTTCGCCAAAACATCAGGCTGTGCAGTGTTATTTTTTTCTTCCTGATTTTTCAATTCTTCCTGTTGGTCAAATTCCTCATAAAAAGGAGGGTCTTTTGCAAGTCCAAAAGAAACCTGCGCAAGCAAAAAAACAGGAAGGAAAATAAAAAGAAAATAAAAAAAACCTTTCATATATGCCATAAAAATTGTCAAAAGCTAATCCGCAAGTGCTGTTTTTGGATAAGCGGGAGCATTTTCATAAGCCTGCATCGCAATACTCATATAGGCATTATCAAAATTTTGCGGTTTTGCCGCTAAACTCTTGCCAACCGCATAAAGCCCCGCAAGCATATCCCCAAAGTCCACATAGCCCATGTGGGCAAGACGGATTAACTCATCTTTCATGGGTTCCTGCCCTGCCGCAATGATAACGCCGGTTTCTTTGGCTGCCGTGCTCACAAGGTCACTGCCCAAAATCCCCTTTGGCATGGCAACGGAGGTCAGCCCCCATGCATAGTGTGTTTTGGCAAAGGGTTCAAGCCCCATAGCTTTTATGCCTGCCCTTGTCATTTGAGCTAAGGCAAAATGTTTTTGGTATAAATTGTCCAAACCGCCATAGCCGCCATGTGTTACATCTTCAAAAATCATGGTTAACGCTTCCCGAAGCCCCACAATAAGGGAAACAGGAGAGCTGAAATTGGTTTGATTTTTCAGCACATTCTTGCGTTCTGCTTTCATATTGAAATAAAAACAGCTTGGCTCAACCTGTTCAGCCTTTTTCCATGCCTTTTCAGAAAAAGCAAGCAAGGAAAGCCCCGCCGGAACCATAAGCCCTTTTTGGGAACCGGTTAAAAGTGCGTCAATGCCCCATTCGTCCATAGGTGCGGGGGAAATTCCCACAGAGGAAATCCCGTCAGCCACCAGCAGTACATCATATTTTTGCGTTACTTTTGCAATTTCATAAATGGGATGCATGACCCCTGTTGAGGTTTCACAAATTTGCAGGCAAACCCCCTGTACATCAGGATTTTTTTGTAGGGCTTCCTCAATATCATCGGCTAAAATTGCCTCGCCCCATGGTTTTACAATTTCAACAATTTCAAGCCCCTGCACTTTGGCGATTTCACGCCAGCGCTCGCCAAACTTTCCTGCCTGCGCAACAATGATTTTTTCTCCGCGATTAAATAAATTCGTCACGGCAGCCGTCATTGCACCGGTACCGGAACCGGCGAGCGGCAAAACTTCCTGTTCCGTGCCAAAAAGTTTTTTCAGATACCCGCGGGTTTCTTCCATAATGGCTTTAAATTCCGGTTTTCTGTGATGTATCATGGGCATAGCCATGGCAAGGCGCACCCTGTCAGGAATTGCCGTCGGTCCGGGAGTTAAAAGGCGTAAATGATTTTTCATGACATATCCTATTTATTTAAATAATGATTAATATATTCCGTGCACATATATAATTCCGGCAAATAAATCAATGACTGGATAAAAATATTCACCATAATCAGAATAAATACAGCCGCAGAACCCATATCCTTGGCTGCTTTTACTTTTGTGGAATATTCATGGGTAATCAAATCAAGGGCTTCTTCAATGGCAGAATTTAATAGTTCTACGACCATAACAAAAAGCCATGAAATGCAGGACACTGCAGTCAAATACCACTCTTTGCCCGAGTACCAACCTAAAACGCACAAAAGGATAAAAATCAAAAATTCTTGTTTTATCGCAACACTTTGCCGTAAACCCGTCCATAAACCTTGTAAGGAATAACTGAGAGCATAAAATATATGCAATATTCCGTTAAATACACCGGTTTTCTTTTCCATTGGATATTCCTTTTGCCTTTTCCCTTTAAATTTGTATTGGTTCAGACTTGCGTACGACCTGCCCCAATTGCATTATGCGTTATAGCCGGGGAGTTCCACAGAATGGAAATTATCACTTTGCCCGTTAGCTTTCGGGCAGGACTCACGTAAATAACAAATTTCGCAGGCTCCTCTAAACGGCAGACAGGTCAAAACACTAAAGCGCCGAGCCAGCGTAGGCTCTCCGTCAATGTAGGGGATATTTTCTGCTTTTAAAGCTTCCGCAATTGCATCATTGGGCTCAGGACAGGGGGCGCAGCCAGCCTGTTCCACCTGCGGCAAAATTTGATAAATAGTATTCATAATAATACTTTGTCCCACACAATTGAAGCGAAAACCTTTTTCCGCATCTTTTGCAAAAAGCTCATCGGCTTCTTTTTCCACCTTTTCATTGAGCCAAACTGCCAGATAATCCCCTTTTTCGGTTTTCAGAATAATACTGTTGAGTTCTTTCGCCATTCGCTCAAAGGTATTGACCATATCTTCCAAAACCTGCCCTCCAAGGCGGGTTTCCTGCAAAAGCGCCATAACAGCTTCCATATCAAAATAAGGTTGAACGGTCAGCACTTCTTTTGTATACTTTGCCATAATATCCTCATATATTAACGTTATCAACAGTATATACGCTTTGTACAAGGTGTCAAATAATATATGCCTTTACATTCTTATCCATGCAAAGTAACATAGCCAAAAAAGAGAACGCCCAAAAAGACAGCGAAGGTCACACTATGATAGACAAAACACAATTACCCGGAAAAATCCGCTATGAATACCAAGATGACAGCACTATTCCCCTGCAGTATGCCCATGGTGTTTGGGGAGGTATCAACCCGCAGGGGGAAATTGAAATTAATTTTTATGCCGAGCAGGACAAAATCCCCCGAATTTCCGAACGCTATCTCAAACCTGACGGTTCTTTCGGTCCGGAAATAACCTTGGCAGAAGAAGACACACGGGTTGTTATGCGTAAAATTCAGGCAAAAATTCTCATCAATCACCACACGGCAAAAGCGCTCCTTGGCTGGCTTGCTGAAAAAATTGAAAATCTTGAAGCCGAAGAAATACGCAGTTTTGAAATGCAGCATAACAAAACAGGCAGAGAACAATAATGGCAAAAAAAAATCGTTTTCTTTATGATGAAAATGCGGGAGAGGAAGAAACCCGTATCAGCCGCTCTCAAAAAAAACGAGACAGCACCCAGATGCAAAAAATAGGCGAGGAACTCGCAAACTTAGCTCCTGTCAAGCTTGCACGGCTGCCCCTGACCGAAGATTTGGAACAGGCTTTTGCCGAATACAGAAGAATAAAAAATAAAGAAGCAAAAAGACGGCACATCCAATATATCGGCAGACTTATGCGGGAAGCACAGGAAGAAAGCGCATACAAAAACGAAGAAGACCTTGTCAGCATATACCTTGCGGCAAAGGACGATTTTTAACTCAGCAATGAGGACAACCGTAAAACTCCAAAATTAACCCCGCTTAATCGCTCCCGCTGCGGGGCTTATGATATTGACAACGGGCTTTTTCCTGCGTATTATGGAATAAAATATAATTTACGAGGTGCAATATGCCATCATTAAAAACTATTTTATGTGCATTAGATTTATCAGAACACAGTCAAGTGGTGGCCGAACATGCCTCCATGCTTGCAAAATTATCCGGAGCAAAAATTTATGCCATGTATGTTGCTCCAACCATGACCCAATACACGGGCTTTCATGTGGCACCCAATACCATTGACGGCTTTGTAGGCGAAATCGTTTCCGGTGCGGAAAGCAGTATGGCTGAATTTGTGGCAAAACACTTTGAAGGCGTTGACGTGGAAGCAGATGTTGTTGTGGGCTATGCAACGGAAGAAATCCTTGCTGCTGCTGATAAACACAATGCAGATATTATTGTTATGGGTACCCATGGACGCAAAGGCATTGACAGAATTTTATTTGGCTCCGTAGCAGAAAAAGTTGTTACCCAATCAAAAATTCCTGTTTTGACTATTCGTCCTGCCACGAGCAAAACAGAAGAAAATTAAAAAGTATCCGCATACACAGAAAACATACCAGACTGCCCTCCGGTATGTTTTCTCATTTAATACATGCCAAACTTCCAAGTCTCAAAACCGAGCTATGAACGTAAACTATGTTTCCATTCTTTTTTTCTGATACTCAAAAAACAATTTTTATAACAGGTTGATTGATGAAAAAATTTTTAGCTGTCAGCATGATATTTTTTTCCCTCACAGGCTGTAGTTTTTTTGATACATTTAATCCGGTTTATTCAGAAACAAAAACAAGCCAAAAAGAACTGTCCGAAGAAGCACCCAAAGAAGAAACTCAGGAATACAAAAAAATACAACAGGAAAAAATACAAACAACCGGCATAATACAAAAGGAAGCCGAAAAACAAATCCCCCGAAATAATCCTGCCATAAGAAATTATACGGGTTGTTCCAAACAAGAACTTATGCACGCGATTAAAAACGTTCTTTATCTCATGGATACAAAAAACGCAAAAATTATCCTGCAGGATAATGCTGTCATTAATTACCGTTTCTATTCCGATACCGTCAAAAACGGATATATTTTTGGCTATGATACATGGGTAGTCAATATAGAAGAGCAAAAAGACAAGGGTTTTGCGGTTTCTGTCATGGTGGGAATAGCACAGGAGTTAACCGTAACGCCCGCTTCGTCTCTCCGTCCCAAGACGCCTGACGAACTTTATTTTAATGTCAATGCCCTTGATGAAGCGCAGAGCGCCCTCTTTTTTGAACGGCTGGATTATTTTTTAGGAAGAAATCCTCACTGGAGAACGTGCGAAAATATCCAAAGCTGGGTCAAGGAAAACAATTACAAAGGGAAATTCCAAGATACCGCCGTAACAAGCAGTTCTGATTTGCCGTTTATCTGTGGTCATAACTGGTATGGCATCGAGGACAACAGCCCCGATTTTCTCAATAAGCATGAGTGATTCAGTAAAGCTGGCTCATTGCTGTTCATACAAAAATACTCCATTTGCTTTTGGAGTATTTCTCTTTTAAAATTATTCCCATTTCCAATTAATATGTCGACAAATTATAAGCTTTGATAATATATTCCTTATTGTATTCGAAATTCCGGTGGAAATTTTTTATTGTCTTTTCAATTTGGACTAAATCTTTTTGCTCGATAACATCGATAAGCAGCGCATGTTCTTTAACCGCATTTTCATACCGGTCTTGGATAAGGTTTTTCCGCGGAAAATCCCACAGCCTGTATTATATGGGTAAAATAATCCGTTCTGCAAAAATATTACGATTTAATTCGACAAAAACATTATGAAAATCGAAATGCACTTTATCATATAAAACGAGGTCGCCATTTTTAATATGCGTACCCATTTGTTGATTTAATACACGCAATTTTTCTATAATTTCGGGTGAATATTTATCAAGAGCCGTTGCAATCCGCCAGCGCAGCCGGGTGTTTTTTTATGCTCAAGCGGACAAAAAAAAGAGCATAATACTATGCTCTTTTTTGCTCCTATCAGCAGTGTGAAAGATAACTTATTGCTTAATCACAAATTTGCCGTTTGCGTCCACTTCATACAATCTGTATAAAGGTCCGACTCTGTCGCCTTTTTGGCTAAAGCCAAACGTACCGGTAATGCCCTCATATTCACCCAGATTATTTTTTAAATAAGCGGATAAGGATTCGGCATCTGGTTCTGCGTGCTTCAAGGCTTCAGCCAGCACATTGAACGCGTCCCCCGCTAAAACTGCCCAGACAGATTGGGGCAAGGTATTGTCATATTTTGCTTTATAGGTTTGGATAAAAGCTTTTCCCTGTGCTGTGGTAAAATCTTCCAAAACAGGAGGGCTGACAAATAAAAAGCCTTCTGCTGATTTCCCTGCGATTTTCACCAAATCAAAGTTATTGACAGCATCACCGCCCATCATGGGAACATTCCAGCCCATTTCTGATTTTTGACGAAGCAGCAAGCCTGCTTCAGGATAATAGGCTGTAAAGAAAATAAGGTCGGGGTTCACCGCTTTAATCTTGGTTAAAATAGGGGAATAATCGCGTTCTTTTGGAGTAAGGGCGTCATAAAAAACAACATTGATGCCGAGTTTTTCAAGCTCCGCACGGCTTTCTTCCGCTAAGCCGCTGGAATAGGAAGAATTATCATGCACAATGGCAACATTTTTATAGCCAAGTTCTTTGATATAATGAGCGGCAACAATGCCTTGTTCATCGTCACGGGGGCAGGTTCTGAAGAAATAATCAAGCCCTTTTTCTGTTAAACGAACACTGGTAGAGCCGGTGCCGATTTGTAAAATTTCTGCTTCGTCATAAATATTTTGTGTGGCTTCTGTCACTGCAGAACCATAGGTACCGATAACAGCAAGCACTTGGTGGGAAGCAAGTTTTTGTGCAGCTAAGGCAGCACTTCTCGGATCCCCGGCGTCATCTTCGACAAGAAGCTCGATTTGCCTGCCGTTTATCCCGCCGTTTTTATTTACTTCCTCGGCAAGCAAGCTCACAATGCGTTCCATATCCTTGCCTTCGCTTGTCCAGCCGCCGGTCAGAGGACACATCAAGCCAATTTTAATATTTTCAGCAAAAGCTGTTCCTGACAAAGCAAATACAAATGCCATTGCAAGAGCAAACAATTTTATTTTTTTCATACTACCTCCAAACAATAATTCCCTTTCTTCATATACCGAATTAAAAAAAAAAGCAAAATAAATTTAGACTTGCAATGCATACATCTCTTCTATGAAAAAAAGTTTTCTAAATTAATTTTTCTATTGTTTTCAAGGAGATTAGAATAAAAACCTTGTTTTTTTTCTGTCAGTTCTTGACGTATTTGTCGTAAACTGCTACAGTCGGACAATTCCTTTTTAAAAGGTATTTTTTCCTTTTCATAAAACTTATACGGAGGCTACTTATGCGTTTCTCCATCGGACTTGGAAAAGACGGAGTTGAAGAACGTCTTGAACAAAATGGCGTTTCCCGCCGTGATTTTCTTAAATTCTGTTCTGCTGTTGCCGTAGCAATGGGTCTTGCCCCATCTATGGCTCCATCTGTTGCAAAAGCACTGACACAAGGTAAACGCCCTGTTGTTGTTTATCTTCATAATGCAGAATGTACCGGCTGTTCCGAAGCTCTGCTTCGTACTTATCAACCATTCCTTGACGCAGTTTTATTCGATACCATTTCTCTTGAATACCATGAAACCCTTATGCAGGCTTCCGGTGAAATGGCAGAAAAAGCTCTCGAAGAAGCAATCAACAACCCTGACGGTTTCATTTGCTTGGTAGAAGGAGCTATTCCTACCGCACAAGACGGTATTTTTGGCACGATTGCCGGTCATACCATGTATGAAAACTGCAAAAAAATTCTCACAAAAGCAAAAGCCGTTGTTGCTATTGGTACATGCGCAGCATTTGGCGGCGTGCAGGCAGCTGCTCCTAACCAGACCGGAGCAAAAGGTGTTAACGACTGCTTTAGTGAATTTGGCGTTAATGCTATCAATATTGCCGGCTGCCCGCCAAACCCCCTCAATATGGTTGGTGCATTAGTAGCCCTCCTGCAGGGACAAACCGTTGAACTTGACGATAACAATCGTCCTGTTATGTTCTTTGGCGAAACAGTACACGATCAATGCGAACGCCTACCTCATTTCGAAGCCGGCGAATTTGCTCCTTCCTTTGATTCTGAAGAAGCAAAGAAAGGCTGGTGCCTGTACGAACTTGGCTGCAAAGGTCCAAGCACCTATAATAACTGTCCAAAAGTTCTCTTCAACGAAGTGAGCTGGCCGGTTAGAGGCGGTCACCCCTGCATTGGATGCAGTGAGCCTAATTTCTGGGATGACCTGTCACCTTTCTATCAATCCTAATGACTGTCAACAATCTGTTTCACGCCAAATGGCATAATAAATAAGAGAGTTTAAATATGAGTCAAGTAACTCCAAAAAGTAATTACAGCGGACCGGTTGTTGTTGATCCGCTTACCCGTATTGAAGGTCACCTTCGTATCGAAGTTGAAGTGGAAGACGGTATTGTTAAAAATGCAAGAAGCTGCGGAACACTTTTCCGTGGTCTTGAAAATATTTTAGTCGGTCGTGACCCGCGGGACGCACAGCACTTTACGCAAAGAACCTGCGGTGTTTGCACCTTTACCCACGCTCTTGCTTCCACCCGCGCCTTAGAAGACGCCATGGGAGTTGAAATTCCGGCTAATGCTACCCATATCCGCAACATTATGCTTGGCATGCTCTTTGCCCATGACCACATCGTGCATTTTTATCATTTGCATGCCTTAGACTTTGTGGATGCTGCTTCCGCTATCAATGCCGATGTAAAGAAAACAGCAGAACTTGCCAAATCTATTTCCAAAATGCCGACAACAGAAAAAGAATTGCAGGAAGTAAAAGACAAAGTGGCTAAACTTGTTGAAAGCGGACAGCTCGGACCTTTCAGCAATGCCTATTTCCTTGGCGGTCACCCCTCTTATTACCTGACTCCCGAACAAAACCTGCTTGCTGTTGCTCACTACCTTTCAGCGCTTAAAATTCAGGTAAAAGTTGCCCGTGCCATGGCAATTTTCGGTTCTAAAAACCCGCATCCGCAAACCCTCATCGCCGGCGGCGTGACCTGCTATAACAGCCTCGAAAAAGAACCTCTCAAACAATTTGAAGAACTGTACAACGAAACCCTTACTTTTGTTGAAAATACCCTTATTCCCGATGTTCTTCTTGTTGCCGGTGCATACAAAGACTGGGCAAAAATCGGCGGCGGTGCCGTGAACTATCTTTCTTTCGGCGAATTCCCGGCTCCCGGCAAAGAACGTGATTTGAACAGCCGCTGGTTCAAACCCGGTTTTGTAAAAAATCGTGATTTGAGCAAAGCCTACGAAGTAGATTTTTCCAAAATTGACGAACACGTCCGCCACAGCTGGTATGAAGGCGAAACAGCCCGTCATCCTTACGAAGGCGAAACAAAACCAAAATTTACAAAAATTGGTGACACAGACCGTTATTCATGGCTTAAAGCACCGCGTTATGACGGTATGGTTGTTGAAACAGGTCCTCTTGCAAGCATGGTTGTTGCATATGCTCAAGGTCATAAAGAAACAAAAGAAGTGATTGATTTTGTTTTGAAAGCTCTTGGACTTCAGCCAGCCGACCTCTTCTCAACTCTTGGCAGAACAGCAGCCCGTGCTTCCGAATGCCTTATCATTACCCGCCAAATTAAAGTTTGGTTTGAAGAACTGAAAAAGAACCTTGCAAAGGGCGACTCCAAGATTTGTATTAATACTGAAGTTCCTGCAGCAGGAAAAGGTGTTGGCATTGTCAACGCTCCCCGCGGAGGTCTTTCCCACTGGTTGGTAATTGAAGAAGGCAAAATCAAGAACTTCCAGCTTGTTGTTCCTTCAACATGGAATCTTGGACCTCGCGATGCAAAAGGAAATATGAGTGCTGTTGAAGAATCCCTCGTTGGAACTCCTATTGCCGATCCAAAACGTCCTGTGGAAATTTTGCGTACTGTTCACTCCTTTGACCCATGCATGGCTTGCTCTGTTCACGTTATTGACAACGCAACCAATACAAGCCGTGATTTTAGAATTCTCTAGTCTTTGAGAATATAAAACTCTTTACATTCCTGCAAAGAATTCTCATTCTTTGCAGGATTTTTTTATGTACCGATAAGCTGTGTACGTATCTTTGTTTCAAAAAAAATTGTAAGGAAACTGTGCTGTATATTTACATTGGCACATTTTTAACATACCATTGTCAATGGAATTATTATTGGGGAGAAACGCTGATGTATAAAATTCTGACCCTGCGCACAGCTATATATATATATATACGGAAGGATAGTTTCTAAGAAATTTTTGCTGAAAGGTATTGTCTATGCTTAAACAATACCTCTATAAAGTCAGTAAAAAATTAAAAACAAGACAGACCACGGAACACAGTTTCAGGGGTGAGTTACAGGAATTTATTGAAAGTATCACTACTGGTATTCAGGCTGTCAATGAACCAAAAAGACAGCAATGCGGCGCTCCTGATTATATCATATTAAGAAAAAATATCCCTGTTGGGTATATAGAAGCAAAAGACATTGACACAGATTTGAGTACTGCCGAAAAAACAGAGCAAATCGACAGATATCGCAGCAGTCTTGAAAATCTGATTTTAACGAATTACCTTGAATTTTGGTTTTATAGAAATGGTGAGCGTGTTGAAACTATACAAATTGCCGCCGTTCAACAAAAAGAAATTATCGTCTATGAGAGCGAATTTACAAAACTTATTACTCATATACAGAGCTTTTGTGCCTACAAAGGGCAAACAATAAAAACACCGCAGCAATTAGCGCATTTAATGGCGCAAAAAGCCTCAGTGATACGAGATGTTATCATAAAGACGCTTGAATTATACGATGAAGAACCATTGGCAAACCATGAATATAATACAAACTCATTAGCCCGCCTGAGAGAAAAATTTAAAGAAACATTGCTGCATGATTTAACAACGCACACCTTTGCCGATATGTATGCCCAAACTATTGCCTATGGGCTTTTTGTTGCACGATTAAACGATACCAGTCTTGAAAACTTTTCCCGACAGGAAGCAAGAGACCTTGTTTCAAAAAATTATCCTTTTTTAAGACAGTTATTTGATTATATTGCAGGTGCAAGCCTTGATGATAATTTGATATGGATTGTTGATGACTTGGTTGAAATAATCAGATGTGCGGATTTAAATAAACTGCTTAAAAACTATGGTAAAACGACACAAACAACTGACCCCTTCCTGCATTTCTATGAAACATTCTTAGAAAAATATGACAAAGTTAATAAAAAGAAAAGGGGGGTATATTATACTCCTCAGCCGGTTGTACGGTTTATTGTTTCAGCCGTTGATACCATATTAAAAAATGACTTCAAATTGGCACATGGGCTTGCTGATGATACGAAAACAACCTGCAAAATATTCTGTCCGGAAATATCTCATAAAAAATCTAAACAGTATAAAGAAATTGAAACATACAAGGTTCAAATATTAGACCCTGCAACAGGCACGGGAACATTTTTAGCCGAAACCATACGCAATATATATTCGTATGTTATAAAGCAAAAAGGTGCATGGCAGCAATATGTGGAGGAAGTACTTATTCCCCGTTTAAACGGCTTTGAAATAATGATGACCCCCTATGTCATGTGCCATTTAAAATTGAATTTGCTGCTCCAAGCAACAGGCTATGCAGCAACGAACAAAACAAACAGATTTAATGTGTATTTAACTAATGCGCTTGAAAAAGATGAAACAACAAAACTGCCTTTGCTGGATTTATGGCTGGCAGAAGAGGCAAAAGAAGCTGATCGGATAAAATCTGAAACTCCTCTTATGGTTATATTGGGAAACCCCCCGTATAGTATTAGCAGCTGCAATAAAAATAAATATCTTAATGAGTTGATGAAAGTATATAAGCAAGACCTCAACGAAAAAAATATACTGCCTCTCTCTGATGATTATATTAAATTTATCCGCATGGGTGAAAACTACATTGAAAAAAACAAAGAAGGCATATTGGCATACATTTCCAGTAACAGCTTTTTAGACGGTATTATATTCAGACAAATGAGAAAACACCTGCTGCAAACTTTTAATACAATATATGTTATTGATTTACATGGTAATTCCATAAAAAAGGAGCGTTGTCCTGATGGTTCAAAGGATGTAAATGTGTTTGATATACAGCAGGGTGTCAGTATCAATATCTTTGTTAAAACAAACATAAAAAAATCTAAAAAATTAGCAAAAGTCCATCATGCTGAAGTATTTGGATTAAAGGATGAAAAATTTGAGTATTTAAATAAACACGAAATTGATACCATTGACTTTACTGAATTAAAACCTGTTGAACCACATTATTTTTTTACCCCTAAAGATTTCAATGCCCAATCAGATTATAAAAAAGGTTTTAAACTTGTTGAATTAATGCCCGTCATTATAAGTGGCGTTAAAACACATCACGATAATACACTGGTATCATTTGATAAATTTAACACAGCGACAAATAAAACATATAGCTACAGACCGTTTGATAAAAGATATATTGATTATGATTTAAACAAAGTGGTAAGACACAGATATTCCGGCATGAAGCATTTTATCCTTGGTGAGAATGTCGGTCTCATATTAATGAGAAGTTTGATAAATACTGAAATCTATAATACCGTCCAATTAGCCGACACCTTATCGGATATCAGTTTTTATGGCTTTCAGAGCTATAATTTTCCACTTTATCTCTATGATGATACAAGACAAAGCTCATTCTTTGCCAAAAACCGTACGCCTAATTTGAATATGGATATTGTGCATGAATTAGAGCAGAAACTGCAGTTAACGTTTACTCCTGAAAAAGAAGCCACGGAAAAAACCTTTGCACCCATTGATATCCTCGATTATATCTATGGAGTGCTGCACTCCGACAAGTACAGAAACAAATACAAAGAATTTTTAAAAATTGATTTCCCCCGCATACCTTATCCTGACAAGGCAGACCATTTCTTTAAAATTGCAGAACTGGGCAAACAATTAAGACAACTCCATTTAATGGAATCCCCGGAACTTGAAAACCTGATGACAACTTATCCCGTATCGGGAGAAAATAAAGTTAACAATCTCAAATATGAAGACAACAAAGTGTATATTAATAAAACACAATACTTTGATACTGTACCTGAGAGTGCATGGAACTTCCGTATAGGCGGATATCAGCCTGCGCAAAAATGGCTCAAAGACCGTAGGGGCAGGACATTAAGCTATGATGAAATTATGCATTATCAAAAAATAATAGCGGCTCTATCAAAAACAATAACAATAATGCACGAAATAGATACCAAAATAGAATTTTAGTGCATTTTGGGTTAACATGAGGAATGAAAAATATTTTCCCTGTTATGAATAGTATTCATAACAGAGCATTGAGGGGGATTGGGGGAGCTGCATCCCTTAGCAAGTGAACGAGCTCTGCCAAAGGCAGCAGCAGAGCTCATCATTTCCCCCATAAAAAGAGTAACTGAAAATTTTTGTAATTAAATCTAACTATTATAAAATCAACCCAATACTATAACAAAGAGAAATAATACAATAATAATTGACAGTTGGGAAAAAGTATTTCATAAAGACAGTATAGGTACATGATGAAAACGTACCGAAAAAAATGAGAATAACGAGGCAGATATGCAATATTGGCTTTTTAAAACAGAACCCAATTGTTTTGGCATTGAAGATTTAAAAAAAGCGAAAAATCAAACCACATCATGGGACGGCGTGCGAAATTATCAGGCACGCAATTTTATGAAATCCATGAAAAAAGGAGATTTGGGCTTTTTTTATCACAGCGGAAAAAATCCGGAAATTATCGGGGTTGTGGAAGTGGTGCAGGAAGCGTATCCGGATCATTTTGCATGGGATATGTTTAACCAGCATTTCGACCCGAAATCAACACCGGAAAAACCCCTTTGGTTTATGGTTGATGTAAAACTCGTAGAACAATTTAAAGAGCCTATTCCAAGAAAGCAATTGGCTTCCGCTCCGGAACTTGCCGGCATGGAACTGATGAAGAAAGGAAGCCGCCTTTCCGTACAGCCTGTTGAGAAGCAACATTTTGATTATATTATGAAAATTGCAAAACATTAATCATTTTTACTTTTAAATGGCAAAACCAGTTGAAAGTGTTTTTGATTTGTGCTATTTTAATGATAAAGGTAAATCGAGATTATCTGGTTATATGGAGATAATCCAATGGGTGCTGACCATATTTACTTTTAGCGCCTCCCACCTTTGGAAAGATTTGCCAATGTCTACTCAAAACTTTTTTAATACTCTTTTATCCGGAGGCGAAGTATGAAAACTTCTTATATGGGCAAAATGGCTCGTATTAACCTTACTACTGGTAAAATTAGTGTTGAAGCTTTAGACCTTGATTTGGCAAAAAAATTTATTGGTGGTCGCGGCTTAGGCACTGCTATGCTGTATGAAGAAGGCATAGCTAAAGTTGATCCTTTATCCCCTGAAAACAAACTTATTTACATTAACGGACCTATGACCGGTACTGCCTCTCCCACAGCAGGTCGGTATATGGTTGTGACAAAATCTCCCCTTACGGGTATGATTGCAAGCTCAAACTCAGGCGGTGTTTGGGGTGCAAAACTCAAATACGCAGGCTGGGACGCTCTTATTGTTGAAGGAAAAGCAAAATCTTGGGTATATATCAATATTGAAGATGATAAAATTGAAATTTTGCCGGCAGATAAATACGCCGGTATGCTCAGTGAAGCCTGCGATGACGCTTTTAAAGAAGTTCATCCGAAAGCTTCTGTCCTCAATATCGGACCGGCCGGTGAGCATCTTTCCCTTTTGGCTGCTATTATGAATGATAAAGACCGCGCAGCAGGCAGAAGCGGTGTTGGCGCCGTTATGGGATCCAAGAATTTGAAAGCAATTACGGTTACCGCAAGCAAAAATGCTGTTGAGCCACATGACGCTGACAAATTGAAAGAAGCCATGAAGGAATGTCTGCAAATCATGAAGGCAAATCCTGTAACGAGCCAAGGCTTGCCAACCTATGGCACGGCTATTCTTGTCAATATTGTCAATAATATCGGTACATTCCCAACCAATAACTGGCAAAGCAGCCAGTATGCGCAAGGAGATGATATTTCCGGCGAAACCTTAAAAGACAAATATTTGGTAAAAAATAATTTTTGCCACCGCTGTCAGATTGGCTGCGGTCGTATTGTTAATATTGACGGGAAAGTTGCCGGCGGTCCCGAATATGAGCCTCTTTGGGCATATGGCGGAAACTGCGGCAATAATGACCTCAATGCCATTGATAAAGCAAACTTCCTCTGCAATGAATATGGCTTGGATGCTATTTCCACCCCCTGCACCATTGCTGCCGCCATGGAACTTTATCAGCGCGGTGCGATTAAAGAGGAAGAATGCGGCGGAGTGCCGCTTAAATGGGGCAGTGCCGAAGCTATTGTAGAATGGACAAAACGCATGGGTGAAGCAAGTTCTCCGCTTGCTAAACTTATGGCTGACGGATCCTATCGTCTTTGCGAACATTATGGAATGCCGGAAGTTTCCATGAGCGTAAAGAAACAGGAAATGCCTGCCTATGATGCCCGCGGTATCCAAGGTATCGGTATTACCTATGCAACAAGCAACCGCGGCGGCTGTCATGTTCGCGGCTATATGATTTCTCCGGAAGTTCTTGGCTTGCCGGAACAATTGGACCGTACGACAACGGAAGGAAAAGCCGCTTGGTGCAAAATATTCCAGGATTTGACAGCTGTTATTGACTCCATGGGACTTTGCCTCTTCTCTTCTTTTGCTCTTGGTGCACCGCAGTATGCAGCGCTTCTCAATGCCGGCACCGGTACCAATTATGATGTTAACGGCTTGCTTGAAGTAGGCGAACGTATTTATAATATTGAACGCTTATTCAACAAGGCAGCAGGCATGAAACCGGAAGATGACCGCCTGCCGAAACGTCTTCTTGAAGATCCTATTCCTGACGGACCTTCAAAAGGCATGGTAAACAAGCTGAGTGTGACCTTGCCGCAATACTATGAAGTTCGCGGCTGGAAAGACGCTTTCCCGACAAAGGAAACCCTTGATAGATTGGGCTTGGTTGAAAAAAAATAAAAGCATACATTAATAATCTGGCTTATCTGCATAAGGTAAGCCAGATTATTATGAGGAAACTATGATTGAAGTAAGGTTATTTGCCACACTTCGAGAAAACAGGGAAAAGATTTATTTTTTGCCTGCACAGGATTTTCACTGTGCACTGGATATCATTACTTATTTAGGTATTCCAGCAGAAGAGGTAACCACACTTCTGATTAATGGTTTTCATAAAAAACCGGAAGATGAAGTGAAAGATACTGATATTGTAGCGCTTTTTCCTCCTGTCGGAGGAGGCTAAGATGTTTTCACGCTATGGGCGGCAAATGATTTTACCTGAAATTGGTGAAGAAGGGCAAAAAAAACTTTTATCGGCAAAGGTACTTATCATTGGCTGCGGGGGACTTGGCACTCCGTGTGCAACATACTTGGCTCAGGCTGGAATTGGGCAGCTGGATTTGGTGGACGCAGATACTGTGTCTTTTTCTAATTTAAACAGGCAGTTTTTTTTCACGCAAAAGGATATTGGGGCTTATAAGGCTGAAATTGCAGAGAAAAAACTGGTGCAAATGAATGGCGCTCTTTGTGTGCATGGACATGTCAAACATATTGATGAGCGTACTGTTGACGTTATACTCCAAAATTTTGATGTGGTAGTGGATTGTGTCGATAATCAGGAAACACGAAAAATTGTTCACCGAGCCTCACTCAAGCTGGGTATTCCGCTGGTTGAAGGGGGTATTGACGGATTTTATGGTTTTATTTCCTGTATCAAAAAAGGTTATCCCTGCCTTAATTGTATGGATTTTTTTGCAGGCAGAGAAAAAGAAAAAACGCCTGTTTTAGGCGCCGTAGCAGGGATTATCGGTTCCATGCAGGCTTTGGAAGCAATAAAAATTATCTTGGGAATGGACAATGCGTTGTTTGGACAAATTCTTTATTATGACGCTAAAAGGCAGGAAATGGAAAGCGTGTCCATTCCAGAGAATGAAACATGCCCGCTGCATGGCTTGCATAAGGAGTAACTATGGCTGGTTTTACACATTTTGATGAAAGCGGCAGCGCTGTTATGGTTGATGTGACAGACAAAAAAATTACCACGCGTATCGCCGTAGCTGAGGGGACAATTTTTTGCAATAGAGAAATTATTGAGGCAATTCTTGCCAAAAACATCAAAAAAGGCGATGTACTTGGTGTTGCACGGGTTGCCGGTATTATGGCGGTCAAGCAGACAGCCAGTCTTATTCCCATGTGTCATCCCCTTTTAATTTCCAAAAGCAGTATTGATTTTGAGATTGATAAGGAAAAAATGTCTATCAAAGCAATTTGTACAGTAAAAATAGAGGGAAAGACCGGTGTTGAAATGGAAGCATTGACAGGGGTGAACATAGCCTTATTAACTGTTTATGACATGTGTAAAGCCGTGGATAAAAGAATGGTTATTTCTGATGTGCATCTGGTGGAAAAACATGGCGGAAAAAGTGCAGATTTTTATTTTGATGAGACAAAGTGATGCGGGATAGTTACGGCAGAACTATTGATTATATCCGCCTGTCCATTACAGACAGGTGTAATTTGCGCTGTCTTTATTGTATGCCGGAGCAGGGAGTTGAACTGTGCGGGCATGACGAGGTCTTGCGTTATGAAGAATTTGTCCGTCTGTGCAGGATTTTTGCAAACCTTGGCATGAAAAAAGTAAAAATTACAGGCGGAGAAGCTCTGGTTCGGAAAGATGCACTGCACCTTATGGAAACGATTAAACATATAGAAGGTATAGAACAGGTTACCTTGACAACAAATGGCGTTTTGCTCGGGGATTATCTTGATGATTTGGTAAAAATTGGCATAGACGGCATTAATATCAGTCTTGACAGTCTTGACAGGGATGAATTTAAACGCATTACCCGTGTGGGAGATGTGGAAAAAGTGAAAGCAAGCCTGCAAAAAGCCCTGCGATATCCAAAACTGAAATTAAAAATCAATTGTGTGCCTTTTGACGGTGAAAACCAAAAGCTTCTTGATGTGGTGGCGCTAGCCGAAGATAATCCTGTGCATGTGCGCTTTATTGAGATTATGCCCATAGGCGAGGGCAAAAAATATCATTTTATGCATGAAGACGCCATAAAAGCTTTGATTGAAGAAAAATATGGAATATTAACTCCCTGCGCAGATAAATTGGGAAATGGTCCCAGCCATTACTTCTCATTGCGGGGTTTTCAGGGTAAGATTGGGTTTATCAGCGCTATTTCGCATAAATTTTGCCATGAATGCAACCGCATTCGATTAACGTGTACAGGCTATTTAAAAACTTGTTTACAATATGAAATTGGTGCAGATTTACGGGAGTTGATACGTCAGGGCGCAAGCGACAGTATGCTGGAAGCCGCAATTCGGCAGGCTGTGCTCAAAAAGCCTTTGGAGCATGCTTTTTTACAAAAAGATATTGTATTTGAAGAACATGCTAAAATGGCGTCCATCGGCGGTTAGAAAAGCGGCTAAAAAAGACGGCTAAAAAGTGCCTGAAAAATGGCTGATGAGGAGGCGGGGTGAAACGCGTTGCAATAATTACAGCCAGTGACAGCGGCTATAAAGGGGAGCGGGAAGATAAAAGTGCTCCTGCGATTGAAGAAGCGGTGCAAAAAGAAAATTATGCTGTCGTTAAAAAGCTTCTTTTGCCTGATGACAAAGACATGCTTGCCAAGGCTATGCAGGAAATTGCTGATAAGGGCGAAGCAGATTTAATTTTGACAACGGGCGGAACAGGTTTTGCTCCTCGTGATGTCATGCCGGAGGCAACCTTAGCCATTGCCGAAAAAATTGTACCGGGTATCCCTGAAGCCATGCGGGCATACAGTATGCAGTTTACAAAGCGGGCAATGCTTTCCAGAGCAGTTGCCTGTATCCGCAAAAAAACGCTCATTATCAATATGCCCGGTTCACCAAAGGCTGTGCGTGAGTGCTTGGAATATATTATTTCCGAGCTTAATCATGGTTTGGAAATTTTGCTTGAAGAAGCAAATAACTGTGCAAGAAAATAGAAAAACAGGAAAATGCTATGGGAAAAGTTATTTCAACAAATATCAGTGAAATTCGCGGAATACAAAAACATAATGTGGGCAAGGTAAAACTTATCGAGGATTACGGTATTGAAAATGATGCCCATGCCGGCAAATGGCACAGACAGGTCAGTCTTTTGTCCCATGAAAAAATTGAGGCGTTTCGGGCAAAAGGTGCGGAAGTCAAAGACGGCGCCTTTGGAGAAAATATAGTTGTTTCCGGAATAGATTTTAAATCATTGCCCGTGGGAACACGTTTTCAGTGCAATGATGTTATTTTGGAGATGACGCAAATTGGAAAGGAATGTCATCACGGATGTGAAATCTTCCAAAAAATGGGTGACTGCATTATGCCGAGGGAGGGCGTATTTGCAAAAATCATTCATGGCGGAGAAATCGCGGTTGGTGATGAGATGACTATAATCAAATAAGTTTAGGAGTAGACTTTATGAAAAAACTTTTATTGTCTCTTGCCATGGCAGTATTATGCGCAGCACCGGCATTTGCAGCAAAGGACAGCACAGAACTTAAAATGGCAACAACCACAAGTACGGCTGATACCGGTCTTCTTGACTATTTAACACCAATTTTTAAAGCTGATACCGGCTATGACTTGAAATACGTTTCTGTTGGTACGGGTGCAGCTATTAAACATGGTGAAAATGGTGATGTTGACATCCTTCTTGTTCACGCTAAAAAGAGTGAAGAAAAATTTGTTGCTGACGGTTTTGGTGTAGAACGTTTCGAAGTTATGTACAATGATTTTATTGTTGTCGGACCAAAAGACAGCCTGCCATATTCTAATGATGTAAAAGCTACCTTGGCTCAGGTTTTTGAAAAGAAAGTTAACTGGGTAAGCCGCGGCGATGATTCCGGTACTGATAAAAAAGAAAAAGCTATTTGGAAATCTTTGAATATCAATCCTGCTGAAAATCCAAATTACAAAGAATCCGGTTCCGGCATGGGTGCAAGCCTTTCCATGGCTGATGAGCTTCGTGCTTTGATTCTTTCTGACCGCGGTACCTTCCTCAAAATGAAAAACGATGCGTCTGTAAAATTAGACCTCGATATTATTTGCGAAAAGGCTCCCGATCTTTTGAACCAATACGGCGTTATTGCTGTTAACCCTGCAAAGTATCCTGATACCAATATCAAAGCAGCCAATGCTTTTATCGAATGGATTACTTCTGATAAGGTTCAAAAAATTATTGCCGACTTTGGCGTAGATAAATACGGACAAGGTTTGTTTGTTCCAAACGCTAAAAAGTAATAAGGTTTTTTATGGTGGAAATGGTATCGGAATTTATCAGCCTGCTGAAAAGTGTCGGGGCTTTTCATGCTATTTATGTCACTTTGCTTATGGGCTTTGTGGCAACGGGCATATCCACGTGCCTTGGCATTACCTTTGGGCTGTTATTGGAAAAATACCATTTCCCCTTTAAAAATGCTGTCCTTCGGGTCAATAAAACGCTTATGGGTGTTCCCCCTGTTGTTATCGGGCTTGTTGTGTATATGCTGGTTATGCGGCGGGGACCTCTCGGTGTTTTTGAACTTCTTTTTACTATTCCGGGCATGATTATTGCCCAAGTGCTTATTATTACTCCCATTATCACAGGTATGGTGCATACCGTTGCCCAGAAGCAGGCACCGCAAATGCGTGCCTTTGCAAAAAGCATGGGTGCTAATGAAAAACAGACCTTTTGGCTTGTGATACGGGAGCTGAGGTCTGAAATGTATTTTGCCGTGATTACCGGTTTTGGGCGTTCCATCAGTGAAGTCGGTTCTGTTATGCTTGTGGGGGGCAATATCAAGGCAAGTACTCGGACAATGACTACAGCCATTTCTCTTTTAAAAAGTCAGGGAATTTTTACAGAAGGTATTTTCCTTGGCGTTGTTCTGCTTTTAATGTCTTTTTTATTACAAATGCTTGTAGAATATTTTAGAAAAGAAGAGAATTTAAATGAGAATTTCTAATCTGCGGGCAAGGTTAGGGGATTTTACCCTCGATATTGATACCGTGACAATGCAGGAACACCGTATCCATGCTTTAATTGGTTCCAATGGCTGCGGGAAATCCACTATAGCAAAAATTATTATGGGTATTTTGCCCTATCAGCAAGGCGAGATTGATTTTGAGGGCTTGAAGCCGCACGATATTATTTTAGCTTCCCAAAAGCCCTATATGCTCCATGATACTGTTTGGGAAAATATTGTCTATCCGCTTAAAGTCCGCAAACAGCCAATTTGCGAACAGGAAGCGGATACGTATTTAAAAGAATTTGGAATTTTGGAAAAAAAATTTGAGTATGCACGGCAATTATCCAGCGGACAGCAGCAAAAAGTTTCTTTAATACGCACTCTTATTGCAAAACCAAAATTTATTATTATTGATGAAAGCTTATCCAATTTAGATATCGAAAGCATGAGTACAGCAAAAAATATGCTCAGGCGTCTGCATGAAGAATACGGAGCTACTTTTGTACTTATCAGCCATCAGGTGGCGAGTATTGCGGATATGGTGAATGAATACCATTTTTTTGATCAGGGAAGGCATATTCTTTCCTGTGATTTGGCGGGATTAAAACAAAGCAGTCATGAAAAAATAAAATATTATATGCAGTTACAGTCATTGCGTTAAGAGGTATGTATGCATTTATTGACGGTTGATACCTTAGAAGAGGCACAAAATAAAATTTATGCGTATCTTGCAAAAAATCCGTTAAAAACTGAAAAAGTTGCACTATCCTCAGCATTTCAATATATTCTGGCTGAAGATATCCATGCGCCTTTTTCTGTTCCCCACTTCAGACGTTCCATTGTGGACGGTTATGCGGTTAATTCCCTTGATACTGTGGGTATTGGAGAGAGTATTCCCTGTTTTTTGAAAATCCTTGGAAAAGTAGAAATGGGAGAGGAAAATACCTATGCCATTAACCGGGGTGAATGTGTATACGTGCCGACAGGGGGCATGATCCCCGGTGGTGCTGATGCCATGGTGATGCTGGAATATACGGAAAAATTCAGTGAAAATGAAATTGCTTGCTACCAAAATGTAAAACATAATCAGTATGTTGTAGAAATTGGGGAAGATATTGCCGAAAAAAGTCCGGTTTTGAAAAAGGGCACTGTCCTTCGTCCCCATGAAATAGGCGTGCTTGCTTCTCTGGGCATGGGTGAAGTTTTGGTGTATGCAAAACCCAAAGTCGCTATTATTTCCTTAGGTGATGAGATTATTCAGGCAGGGCAAGCCCTGACGCCCGGCAAAATTTATGATATTAATACCTTTGGCTTATATACACAGGCGGTGAAGTTCGGTTTTGCGGTGCACAGTTGCTATCATATTAAAGATGACAGGCAGGTTATTTATGATGTGCTGAAAAAAGCTGTTCATGACGTTGATATTGTATGTGTTTCTGGAGGAAGTTCCCAAGGAGAAAAGGATTTTACAGCTAATTTACTTGGAGAAATTTCAACAACCGGGGTTTTAACCCATGGCATTGCCGTCAAGCCGGGAAAACCCACCATTACTGCCTATAATGAAGATTTGCATTGTCTTTTGCTTGGTCTGCCCGGGCATCCCGTGGCAGCTATGCTTTTATTTGAGCTTCTTGCGGTGGAAGTGTATAAAAAAATCTGGAATGTTCCGCAGCCTGTTCTTGTTGCTGCAAAAATGGCTTGTAATTTCCCCGGCGCCGACGGGCGATTGACCTGCCAGCTGGTGGAGCTTGAACGGAATGAAAATAGCTATACGGCAAAGCCCATTTTTGGTAAATCAGGAGTTATTTCAAGCTTGGCAAAGGCTCAGGGGTATATTCTTGTTGATATGAACAGTGAAGGTGTTAAAAAAGATGAGCAGGTGCTCGTTCATTTGCTTTAGGCGTGTCATGAGAGGAATAGTATGGTTAAACGAAATTTATATTTAAATGTCATTCCTGTTGAGGAAGCTTTGGAACGGTATTTATCTGTGATAAGGGAACGGGTTGCAGTAAAAACAGAGCATATTCCCGTTGTTCACAGCTTGGGACGGGTGACCGTTTCAGCCATTTATGCAAAATATAATTCTCCTCTCTATAATTCTGCGGCAATGGACGGCATTGCTGTTGCTGCCAATAAAACAACAGCAGCAAGTGATATTCATCCGCTTGTTTTGCATAAGGATGAGTATGTCATTGTGGATACGGGCGATCCTGTCCATGAACCCTATGATGCGGTGATTATGGCGGAAAATTTGATTGAAACCGGCAACGGGGAAATTCAAATCACAGAACCGGCCATGAGCTGGCAGCATGTCCGTCCTGTGGGGGAAGATATTGTTGCCCATGAGCTTATTTTGACAAGCAACCATACAATCCGTCCCATTGATATAGGGGTTTTGCTTTCAGCGGGCATTACAGAAGTTGAGGTGTATCGGCAAATCAATGTGGCAATTTTTGCAACAGGTACAGAAATTATTGAGCCGAATGAGCAGATTGAGGACGGTTCCATTATTGAATCCAATTCCCGTATGTTTGAGGGCTTGGTGACAGAGCAGGGTGCAAAAGCCCATAGATTAGGCATTTTAAAAGATGATTATGCCCTTATCCGCAACAGCGTCAAAGAAGCCTGTGCAAAATATGATATGGTTATTGTCAATGCCGGCTCAAGTGCCGGAACAGAAGATTTTACCGTACATGTGCTGAGGGAACTGGGAGAGGTTTTTGTCCATGGCGTGGCAATAAAACCGGGAAAACCTGTGATTTTAGCTATGGTTGGAAAGACTCCCGTTGTGGGTTTGCCCGGTTATCCCGTATCCGCGTATATTTGCTATCAAAACTTCGTCCGTCCGCTTATCAATTATATGCAAAATACGCTTGATACACAAAGCGAAACAGTTGAGGCATATTTATCAAAACGCCTTGTTTCAAGTCTTAAGCATAAGGAATACGTACGTGTAAAAGTGGGCAAGGTGGACGATAAAATTATTGCAACACCATTGGCTCGGGGTGCAGGAGCTGCTATGAGTTTGGTACGGGCTGACGGTTTTTGTGTGATTGAACAAAATCAGGAAGGACTTGAAGCAGGCGAAAAGGTGACCGTGGAACTTTGCCGAACGGTGGATGAAATAGAGCATACGGTAGTTTCCATCGGCAGCCATGATTTAATCCTTGATGTGCTTGCAGATATGATTCCTAATAAATATAAGAATATGCATCTTTCCAGCAGTCATGTGGGAAGTATGGCAGGGCTTATGGCATTGAAACGCGGTGAAGCCCATATTGCTCCTATCCATTTGCTTGATGAAGAAACAGGCACGTATAATATTGCCATTATCAAAAAAATGTTTGGAAACAGCGGCAGGCATATGGCTCTGATAAAAGGGCTGAAACGCGTGCAGGGCTTTATTGTGCCAAAAGGAAACCCCAAACATATTACGGAAATCCATGACGTGACAACATGCCGTTATGTCAACAGGCAGTCAGGAGCAGGAACACGGGTTCTGTTTGATTATTTGCTTAGGAAAAATGGTATTTCGCCTGCCGAAGTTAATGGTTATGATAAAGAAATTGCCACGCATATGGCTGTTGCAGCCTTAGTGCAAAGCGGGGCAGTGGACTGCGGCATGGGTATTGAATCTGCTGCCAGAGCCATGGATTTGGATTTTGTGCCCGTGGGCTTTGAGGAATATGATTTTGCCATAGAGGGGCATAAGCTTACCTTGCCTCATGTACGGGCTTTTATCGAAGTCCTCAAAAGTGTAGAATTTAAAGAGAAAGTCATGCAGTTGGGCGGATATGAGTTCACAAACAGCGGTGAAATTGTAAAAATTCTGTAATTGATTATCTTAACATTGTAAGAAATTATATAATGTTATTTTAAGGAAAATAATTACTCCTCATCGCTGAATTATTATGCAGTATTTTTTCCTTGACAAAAGGAAAAAAACTGAGTAAATAATTCTCTCTGTTAGTGGAGAGGTGTCCGAGCTGGCCTAAGGAGCACGATTGGAAATCGTGTGTACTCAAAAGGTACCGGGAGTTCGAATCTCCCCCTCTCCGCCAGAAGATATTTTTGTAACGCCCCGTACTTATTGGTATGGGGCTTTGTTTTTGTACGGTTTGCAAGGGGTAGAACTTCTTATTCTTGAACAGAGAAATATGTCGTTTGAGGCATATATGGATTGTAAAATAACTTGTTTTTTATTATACTATCGTATAAAATTATTTGATAATGTGTCGGGTAACTGTAGTAGTTTGGTATAATTTTTGCCTGATAGTAAGAAAAATCAAGTAAGACACAGGAGAACGCTATGCCAATTAATTTACAATCATTAAATGTAATGCAGGATACTGCGCGCGTGACGCTCAATAATGACGGTACATTTCAAAAAGCTTCTTTCTTTTCCGGAAAGTCAACTATTGACCAAAATAAGCAGAATATTGTCGACAGCCTGAAGCAGACCATTGCTTCAGACCCCAAATATTTTGGCGTTCAAAAACATCTTGAGGGCATGATTGACGGGATGATGTCAAGTAAGTTGTCTGCAAAAGGAATTACAGCCGGTCAAATCAAAGATATTTTAGCCTATGCAGACAGTTTATCCACACCGGCAGAACGGAAAAAATCTTTTATGTCCGGGGTAATGCACACAGCTGTTGTCTTACATCAAAATCAAGACAAGTCTGCCAAATTCGGACTGCCAACTTCCTTGGCAGACAGCTCCAAACAAATTAAAGATGCATACAGCAACGCATTCCATAATACATTTAAAAATATTTTTGCGAAAACAGAAGATTTACGCAATGTGAATATTGAAAATACGATACGGCAATTTGACGAAAATGCCACGCTGATAAAATCCACTTTTAATGAACTTGATTTGCCAAGTGACTTAGAAGACACATTTTTTGCGAACACAGTCGGAAAAAATTATTCAAAAGAACAGCTTGAAACAACCGGAGCATATTATAAGGAAATCAGCAATAATCCGCAATTAAATGCATCACAGAAAAATATACTCTATGACATGGTAGCAGCAGATAACGGTCCTTTTGAAAAAGACAGATTTACTCTTGTCGTTTTAATAAGAGAAAATATGTTTGTGCATGATGAAGTGAGCCATACTGCTGAATTTAATACTCATATCAAAAACGAATTATCCGCAATGGGATTTTCTGAAAACAGTATTGAATATATGAAAAATCAAGTGACCGATGCAGTAGCCAATGATGTTCACAAATTGGTTTCCTATAAAATGGACGCATCGCCGGAAGAACTGCGGGAATTAGTTGCTGGGTCAATAAAAGCAAGCCCGAAAACAATATACGATTTAGCAAAGAGGGAACTTGACAATTACCGTGCCGCCATACAGGAAGTAAAAGACTATGCAAACGGCAATGCAGCACTTGAAAAAATTGGCATGAAAACGATTTCCAATGTAAAAGGAATTCCAAAAGCAGGCTATTTAACCGCACTGCATAGAGCCAGCCAAGACCTTAATCCTGTTTTCAAACAACTGACCACCAACATGAATGCTGTCAGTTTAGACCGTTTTGATACTGTGATAACACAGTTATCAAAAGCTATTAATGATTATGAGGTCAATCAGGAACTTTTGCCTGAACTTGGTATGATGAAAGCCAATCTTGTTGATCATATTTTAGGCGAAAGTGTCAATAGCCTTTCTGCTGACGAACGAAAAGACTTATTTGACCGTCTTTCTTCTCCGGCAGGAGAAAATTTATTTTATATGCATAAAAGCGATTATCAAAATACAGACAGCCTTTTTGTCGCCCAAAACCTCAGTCTTTTGCGTGAACAAATTGCATTGATAGATAATTTGGAAGTAAAGCCTTTCTCAAACAATCCGGAGCAAGAATGTGATTATACAAAACTTTCCTGCTCCATGCGGGATAAACATTCTTTGGACAGCGTACTTTCGGGTGATTTACCGAAAGATATTCTTCTGGAAGGACTTAGCAAGGAAAACTATAAGAGCCGTTTCGAGGGAACTGCCCAATCCATGTTCCAAATCAATTTCTTGGGTGAAATGCAAAAACTGCAGGGTATCAGTGCCGGAGAGATAACATTTGAAAAAGATATTAAACGAGGTTTACTGGTTACACTGCCCAATGGAATAAAATTAGAGAATGATTTTGAAACTGCCAAAAATCAGCTGGCATCATACCTCAGCCATGGACAGGTGGAAAACTATGCAGACTTGAATCCTGCACAAACCCGTACCGCACAAATTCTGATGATTTGTCTCTCTCAGGAAACAGAAAAAATTGTCAATATGGGAGCACCATTGGCTTTCAACAGAGAACAAGATGCACAAGCTTTTATAACTATGGAAAACAGAGAAGCAAATCAGGGACTTCCGGGCGGAGGGCGTTCTTTCCAACTGGTTGAAGACGGTTCCGGGGGCTTTGAAATTCAATATGAATGTACCCGCTCTATCAACTATTTTCAGGCAAACAGAGCAAATTCCAAGGCTGTGAGCCTTGCCCCCGATTCAAAGGAACATTACGAACTCAATATTCATATTCCCGGTGATGAACTCGAGCGTTTGCAAACTGTTGATTTCAGCGGCTTGACAGACCTTCCAAAAATTCCGAAACTAAGTGATCTTATGAATTGGCATACAAATTTTGACTTTGGTGCATGTAATATGCAGAATGTCACCATTACCGGCGGCTTTTGGATTAATGGGATAGCAGAATAATAGAAGAGGCAGCTATGGATATACAAGTATTTATCAATGAATTGGGCAAAAAATTTAACACGGATTTAACCTTGGATGACCAGTTTGCCTGCTCCCTGCAGGTTGACGATGTTCTGGTGAATTTTCAGTATCAAAAGTACGACCGGACTTTGCTTCTGTACGGGCTTGCCGCCTATGCGGAAGAGGGCTTTAATTGGGCACAGCTGGAACGGGCTTTGGAGGCAAATCTGTTTGGTTATGAAAGCCTGACCTTTCATTTAGGCTATTATAAAGCCATGCATGCCCTTGTCCTTTCTTCTGTCAGACAGGAAAAGGATCTTGATGTTGAGGAGTTTGCAAAATTAGTGCTTGTTTTTGCTGAACAGGTCAAAAAATGGGAACAGGAAATACGTGCTCTTGCTGATACTGAAAGTAACTCAGCACAAAATTCTGCTGAAGCAAAAGAAGAAGTAATCCTTGATATCAATAATTTCCTTCGTGTTTAGGATGAAAAAAGCATTGAGCATGCTATAGCTAATAAATATACTGTATTGTATTCCCCGGTTAGAGCATTTCCTTGTAACATTAAGAATAATACCCACAAGATTTAAACCAGTTTTTTGCATCAAGAGGTGTAATTT
>OFGO01000127.1_pt1 | contig 72235 bp, 51 predicted proteins | sample 1521761 | NCBI WGS metagenome assembly OFGO01 (sample SAMEA3504128, study PRJEB24116) | mouse gut metagenome | biome: mouse gut; feature: mouse-associated habitat; material: faeces | place: Denmark | collected 2011
CTCCTCCGCTGCTGCCGCCGGTATTTCCTCCGCTGCTGCCGCTGTCTCCTCCGCTGCTGCCGCCGGTATTTCCTCCGCCGTTCGGTTTCTTATTTCCTCCTCCGCTGCTGTCGCTATCCGGCTTTTTGTTTGGCGTTCCTGTGTCTGTCTGTTCCGGATCCTTCTTCGGTTTCTCATAAACCGTCTGACGCTCCTGCTCACGGTCTTCTTTTGTAGGCGTATAGGTCTGCTGCTTCAGCGTAGAATCGTCCGTCGCTGTTCTCTGACCCACCCTCGCCACAATAGAGCTGCTCAGATTAGACACTGTGCTGGACACGCTGTAATCTGCCTTATCAAACAGGAATTCATGCAGCTTTGCCACATTTGAATCCAAAGTAACCGGTATGACGATGCTTCCCAGCCCGGATATCGTGTCTGTAGTCTTGTCAAAGGGGAATCCCGAATTCTCCGTAAGCTTATACTGGGCAAAGCTTTTCGCGTAATAAAGAATATCCGTCGCCGAAAAGCTGGTCTTGACTGTCGGGAACACCTCGTCAATCACCTTGTTGATGGTCGCTAAGTCAGACTTCTGCGCCTGCTCTACAATCTTTTCTATCACAAGCCGCTGACGCTCGGTCCGGGTAAAATCTCCTCCCGCCGTGGAGCGGATACGGGCATATGTGGTCGCCTGTACACCGTTTAACTTCTGAAGACCCGGTTTCTTTACTTTCTTGGCTTTCTTCCCCGCTGCCTTCGCCGTCTCTTTCACAAATTTATTCAGGTATTTGATCTCTACTTCCTGAACGTCAATCTCCACGCCTCCGATCAGGTCAATGGCATTGGCGATCGCCCCCCAGTCCACAGTCACAAATTCCTGGATATCCAGGTCAAGATTCTTATTGAGCATATTTATAGCCTGCGTCGGCCCTCCGAACGCATACGCCGCATTGCACTTTTGGAGATGGCCGTCCTCAATGTCAAGAAGGGTATCCCGGTATACGGAAACCATCCTTACTTCTTTCGTCTCCTTGTTCAGGCTCGCCACGATGATACAGTCTGTACGCGTGCCCTTGTCAAGCTGGCCGTTCCTGGAATCTGTGCCGAACAATGCTACGTTAAGATACCCGGTTCCCAGATCCTGTTCCTCAACCTCTTTATTGACAACAATATCGTCCGCAACCTCCTGCCTGTCCAGCTTGTTGAGCTTGGATGCGGCAAACACAACTCCCGATGCCGCAATCGCCAGAAATGCGCCGCCAAAGCACACTCCTATCTTTTTTCCGACACTCAGGCGGCTGAACCAGTTGCCATTCTTTCTCCTGCGCCTTCTTCGTCTTGCCATATTGCAATCGTACCTCTTTTCCTTCTTATTGATTAACCTGCCTTTACTTTTTCAGCAGCTTTATCCTGCTCTTTTTAATATAACCGGTCCTCGTCTTCCCGCTTAACTTCACGGACACCTTGTACCAGCTCCCGCTGCTGCCGACTACCGTGATCTTCGTTCCCTTCTTTTTAACCGTACCCAGCTTTTTCGAAGACGCGGATGCACTTTTACGCAGCGCAAGCTTCTTAACTTTCGTCTTCGCCTTGACCTTGCCTTTCGTCTTTACCGTGATGGCTTTTGAATAGCCGCCGTATGCTCTTCCGTTAAAGACTACCTTATACGGACGTATCCTGTACTTATACTTTGTACTTGCGTTTTTGCTGCCATCCGTATAGGATGAGCTCTTAGACGAGGCAGTCTTAATATTAGAATATGCTTTTTTTGAAGAATTATAACGCTCTATGTAATATGAAGATGCCCCCGCAACCTTAGTCCAAGTAAGCTTCACCTTGTCAAATGCAGATGCTTTTCCTTTAAGGCTTGTCGCTTTAAGCTGGGTAATCCCGGTATTGAAACCGATGCACTTTCTCTCCTGGCCTGCCGCATTCGGGTAAATCTTGTAAGAGTAAGCCGACCCTGCGCTCAGGGAGCGGTCTGTGTAGGATGTACCCGTCACGCCGCCTTTTAAAAGCACATATTTGCCGCTTGAGTTCTTTCGGTAAATATCATAGCTTGCCGCCCCGGACCATGCGTCCCACTTCATGCTGACGGAGTTCGTAGTGCTCCCCGTAATCCTTAACGTATTCAGATACCGCCAGTTGCCGTCCACAACCTTGTTTCCCTTAATGCCGTCTATCTTCTCTCCGTCGGAATACTGCCAATACTCATACTCGCCTGCGTAGCTGGTGGACTTGGTGTAATTCGCCATCCAGATGGGATATTTCTGGCTGAAGTCCGCCGCATAAGTTTTATCGGAAAACATCGTCTTATTCGCATATACCATCGGAGTGTAGCCAAGCGCCTTCACCCGGTCGCAGAAAGAAGTGCACACCGTTGTGGCCGCTGCCTTGCTTAATTTCGCTTTGTAAAGCCTTCCCACCCCGGTTGCCACATACTCAAAATCCAGGACTACCGGAAGGTCTATCTTATACCCTTTGATCTTGCTCACGATAAAATCAGCTTCCTGCACGGCCTCTTTCGCCGAAGTTGCCTGGGAAAAGATATACACGCCGATCGGGATGCCTGCGGCATTCGCCTCTCTCATATTCTCATCCGCTTTTACATCCATGGCAAGCTTTCCGTTGCTGTAGCCTCTGTAGCCCACACGGATAATGGCAAAATCGACTTTTCCCGTCGCCTTAGCTTTTTCCCAGTCTATATCGCCGTTATGATAAGATACATCCACGCCGTGCTGCATGATACAGTCACTGTATTTTGCCTGATGGGAAACTGCCTGCATCTGGAGCTTTGAGCTTGCCACATCCCCGGTTCCCCGTCCGGTCAGACGGTACTTTCCCGGATCTTCCGGATCAATCTCGATCGGTTTTTCCTCTTCAGCCTCAAGCTCTTCTTCCTTCACCGGCCCGTCCGACTGTTCTTTTTCCTCTTCTTTCGGAGTATTCTCCTCATTCTCTTTTTTCTGGCTGTCCGCCCTGTCGCCTGACGGCTCTTTTTCTTTCTCTTCCTGTACTGCCTGATCTGTCTCCGGTTTCCCGGGCATCTCCCCTGATTCTTCCTCCTGCGGCTTTCCTGAAACCTCTCCCTCCGGCGCCTGTTCATCTGATGCGGAGCCTTGTTCCTCCCCCGGGTTTTTCTCCGGTTCTGTCTCCTGAGTGCTTACTTCCGCCGATGCCTCCTGCGCCAGGGCGTCCGCCGGAACTGCCGTAAACAGCATGCACCCCGCCAGAAGAAAGGCAAGAATATTTCGTCTTTTTTTCATTCGGACATCTCCTTAAACTATCATTCTTTTTCACGTTCCTTAAAAAGGCTATACACTGCACTTATTATACTCACAGCAGTTCCGTTTGTCAAACCATACGGCCCTATTTTAATCTATTCTTAATTAATATGTAACAGTTAAAGCCGCATACCTGTTTTTGAATCTCTGGCAGTTCACTCTATACATATTGTCCTTTTTTTGATAAAATGTATAAGATATTGAATTTTATTTATGGAATATGAGAAATTAAGGAGATTTATTATAATGTACAGAGAACAGAATGCCACATCAAAAACGATCCTGACCGGAATGGAGTTTTTCACCCTCTTCCTGATATTTTCAGGCATTGCCGTCCAGCTTGTGCTGGGGAGGAACAATATGCTGTTTTTCCTCCTCCGCCTTGTATTCGCTCCCTGCATGGTTTTTCTTGCAGGAATGTACGCGGCATCCTTTCATAGGAATATCCGTTTCCTGTTAAGCAAAGCTGCCTGCTATGCCTGCATATTCGCCGCTTTCGGGGTTTTCAACCAGGTTGTATTGAACCACCGCAATCCTTTCCAGAGTTTCATCCGGGTGGTTACGATGGTATTGATCCCCACTCCGTCGGAAATGTTTTTTACCGCCGCCGTCCTGTTTCTGTGCGCTGCCCTTGCCGCAAAACACCTTGAAATGATTCGGAACAACATACGCCTTTTTGCCTTTTTAGGCATTTTCTCTGTCCTTATGGCATTTTTTCCGTCAGACATCTTCGGCTATCCTGTCATCGGCGTGTTTACAGGATGCGACACCTATGCTGACGTAGCCCTGATTCCCTACTTCGGATTCTTCCTGGCAGGGATCTTCGCAGAGCCATCCGAAGACTGCCGCCTCTCCCGGAAAAAATTTGCAGCGGCAGGTATTTTAAGCTTTTCCTGCGCCGTGCTGTTTTTCACGCCTTTAAAGCCTGCGGCTCTGATCGGCGTATCTGCCCTCCCGGTTCTTGTCATCTATACTTTCTGCTGCCGCTGCCGCCTGTACCATAATCTCACGGAATGGGCTGTAAAGGTTTTAACTTCATGTCTTTCAATGGTCAGGCAGCTTGTCCGGGATTTTGCAGACAGCAAGAAAAAAGCGATGCCCCTGTATTTTGCCGCCTACACCATGCTTTTCCTCGCCACGGCAGCCGGAGTATTTCTCCTGTTTATGGAGTACGACAACAGCATTGCATGGACCCATGACGCAATCTCCCAGTACATTCCCAGAATCCACTACTTTATCGGCCATGTGCGGGAATGTCTCTCCGGGCTGTTGAAAGGAGATATAAGTTTCCCCTCATACAGTTTCCGAAACGGCCTGGGAAATGCCGTCACCTTAAGTTATGAGCCGGTGTACTGGCTGTTTGCTCTTTTTAACCCCTCCGACGTGGAGTCTGCCTATAACATTATCACGCTTTTCCGCTTTTTCCTGGCGGGGCTGTCTGCCTCTGTATTTTTCCTGTACCACAAAAGAGGCTACTTTGAGAGCCTGATCGGCAGCATGATGTACACTTTCTGCGGGTTCGCCATCTACGCAGGCGTGCTCCATGCCCACTTTATCGCCCCGATGATCTTCCTGCCCCTTCTGATGATTGCCACGGAAGAAGTATTCCGGAAAGGAAGATGGTATCTGTGTACGATCGTTGTGGCAGTCGCCCTTCCCGCCAACTATTACTTTATTTATATGAGCACCATCGCCATGGGCATCTATTATGTCGGCCGTTTCCTCTTCACAAAGGACAGCGGGAAAAAGACCTGGAAATATTTCTTTACCGCGACTCTTACTTTTGCAGGTTCCTACCTGTTGGGCGTGGTAATCGGGAATATCTCCCTCTTTACTTCCTTCGCCTCCTTTATGAGTTCCGGCCGCCCGGGCAATTCCGAGCTTTCCACCCTGTCTCTCTTTTATTACAGGGATTCCTGGCTTGTACGGCTCTATACCTATTTTATCACTTCTGCCGCAACCCCGGGAGCATGGCTGAAACTTGGGTTTATCCCTCTATCCTACCTTGCGGTGGTGGCTCTCCTTATGAAAAAAGGCAATAAGCTGCTGAAATTTTTATTCCTCACCTGCATCACATTCTGCATCTTCCCGTTTGCGGCATTTGTACTGGGAGGGTTCAGCAATATTACCAACCGCTGGTGCTATATCCTGGCGCTTTTGGTCTCCTACATCACCGTGCGGATGTTCCCGGAGCTGCGCGCCCTTACCCGTAGGGAGCTTAAGATTTTGTTTCTGTCCGTTGTTCCCTACGTGCTGATCATACTGATGAACCGCGACTACCGCATGGATTACACCCTTGCGTCGCTGTCTCTTTTGCTCTGTAACTTTGCAGTCGTACTGTGCATGAATAAAAATGTAAGCATTATAAGCCAGCGCTCCGCCAAAGCGATGCTCATGGCGCTCTGCTGCGGCGCGCTCATAATCAACGCCTACTACCAGTACCTGGGAGGGAAAAATACATCCGAAGGTTCCTTCGTAAAACAGGGGCACGTCCTGTCCGAGATTACGGACACGCCGATGAAAGCTCTCTCTGATTTCCCGGACGACAGCTTTTACCGCGTCTCCACCGCGGAAATCCCGAGGAAAAACCTCTGCTCCTCCCTGATCATGAACTACAACAGCATTGCCACATTCTCCAGCACCATCAGCAGCCCTGTCATCAACTACAACGTATCCATGGGCAACACTGCCTGGAATCTGGTGCAGCTCGGGGGATTTGACAACCGCACTTTTATGAATTCCTTAGCATGCGTGAAATATTACTCCTTAAAAGATAAGGAAATCCCAAGGCTGCCCTACGGCTACAAGGAGATTGGCACAAAGAAAGAAGGCAAGGCAGACTATCATATTTACGAAAACAGCTATGCCCTTCCCTTAGGATACACCTATGATTCCGTCTTAAGCGAGGAAGATTTGCAAAAGCATACTGCATTAGAGTGCCAGGAAATCATGCTCCAGGCCGCCGCAGTAGCTGAACCGGGCAAAACATCCCTCAAAGATGCCGCCGTCCTTTCTTCCACATCCAGGGAGGCAAAGATTACGGACTATCAGGCGCAGGGCCTTAAGATTGAAGGAAACAAGGCTGAGATTTTAAAACCGGGGGCAACCCTCACGCTTTCTTTCGAAGGGCTTGAAGACTCCGAGACATACCTTGTATTTGACGGTTTCTTAAATTCCGCAAAAAATAATGACGAACATCTCGTAAAGCTTGCCCTATCCTGCGGCGATTACAGCAGGAAAGTAGATTTCCGCTCCGCCAACCACACATACAGCACCGGGCAGGACACTTACCTGTTCAATATGGGATACCGCCGGGACGCGGCATCTGAGATGACCATTACTTTTAATGAAACCGGAACTTTCACTGTCGAGTCCTTAAAGGTATGCTGCCAGCCGATGGAAAGCTATGAGTCCTACATCAAAGCCCTGTCCGAAAATGCTCTTGAAGACGTGAAGATCTCTTCCAACACCATCACCGGAAAAGTCTCCGCGGACAAAGAGAAATTCCTTGTTTTAAGCATTCCTTACCAGAAAGGCTGGACTGCTTATGTTGACGGCAAAAAGACGGACATCCAAAAAGCAAACCTTATGTATTCCGGTCTTTTCCTGGATGCGGGCGAGCACCAGATCCGGCTTGAATTTGAACGTCCGGGAATCAAGGCGTCCCTGTGCATATCCACCGCGGGCATTGTTATTTTTATCATAGCCTTGATTATCCGCCGCCGCCGTATTACAATGGTTAGACAGAGCACTATTCATGAATAAAGGAGACATCTGATGATTAAATTTAATATTCCGCCCTGTGTGGGAAAGGAAACAGAATATATTGCCCGTGCCATCGCAGACAGGAAAATCTGCGGCGACGGCGCATTTACAAAAAAATGCAATGAATGGGTGGAGGCCAACGCGAAGACTTCCAAAGCGCTTCTTACCACCTCCTGCACCCACGCCATCGAGATGGCTGCCCTTCTGTGCGATATACAGCCCGGTGACGAAGTCATCATGCCGTCCTACACTTTCGTGTCCACGGCAAACGCTTTCGTTCTCCGGGGCGCTGCCGTCGTGTTCGTGGACATCCGCCCCGACACGATGAATATTGACGAAAACCTCATCGAGGATGCCATTACGGACCGGACGAGGGCAATCGTTCCCGTTCACTATGCAGGGGTGGCCTGCGAGATGGACAAGATTTTAGAGCTTGCTGAGCGCTACAGTCTGAAAGTCGTGGAGGATGCCGCCCAAGGTGTGATGTCTGAATATAAAGGACAGCCTTTAGGCTCAATCGGCGATTTCGGCTGTTTCAGTTTCCACGAGACAAAAAATTACAGCATGGGCGAGGGCGGGTGTCTTTTGATCCGCGACGAGGACATGGCTGAGCGCGCCGAGATCATCCGTGAGAAAGGAACCAACAGAACCCTGTTTTTCCGCGGCATGGTGGACAAGTACACCTGGGTGGACGCAGGCTCTTCTTACCTTCCCAGCGAGCTCAACGCCGCATATCTTTACGCCCAGCTTGAAAAGGCGCAGGAAATCTTTGACGACCGGATGGCGTCCTGGAACCTTTACCGGGAACTTCTCTCCCCCCTTGCGGAGGATGGGAAGATCGCGCTCCCCTCGATTCCGGAAAATTGCAGGCACAACGCACACATGTTTTACATAAAGGCAGCCGGCCTGCAGGAGAGGACCCGGCTTATCGGGTACTTAAAAGAGCACGGCATTACCGCCGTCTTCCATTACGTTCCGCTGCACTCTGCCCCGGCAGGCAGGCAGTTCGGAAGATTCCACGGAGATGATGCCTACACCACGAAAGAGAGCGAGCGGCTTATGCGCCTGCCTATGTATTACGGGCTGAAAGCCGATGATGTGGCTGCCGTGTGCAGCAGGATCAGCGAATTTTACCGATAGCGATACAGGAGTTAAAAACGATGCTATATTCAATCATTATCCCTTGCTACAAGTCTTCAAAGACGATACGCAAGGTCGTTACACTTACAATGGAAGAGATGGAACGCCTCGGGCGCACTCCTTATGAGTTCGTCCTTGTAGACGACTTTTCGCCCGATGGGGGGGAGACTGTCGCAGAGCTTGAATCCCTTGCCGATGAATACCCTGCTGTAAAAATTGTTGAGCTGGCAAAAAATTCCGGGCAGCACAATGCCGTCATGGCAGGCCTTAACCATGCCTCCGGCGATGCCCTCATCGCCATGGATGACGACATGCAGACCCATCCTTCCCAGCTCCCGGTTCTTTTTGACGAGTTTGACAAAGGCCATGACATTGTATACGGCTATTACCCGCAGAAAAAGCACAGTCTGTTCCGCAATTTCGGAAGCTATGTCAACTACCTTTCCGTCCGGATCCTGATCGGGAAACCAAAGGATATGAAGACATCCAGTTTCTGGATTATCCGAAAGTTTGTCCGGGATTACGTGATTCAGTATAAAAGCCAGTACACCCACCTTCAGGGTCTTTTCTTACGCACGACCCGGAATATAAGCTGCGTTCCCGTCCGGCACTTTGAGCGGGAAGTCGGCAGTTCCAATTACACTTTCAAGAAACTTGTCGGTCTGTGGTCAAACATTATGGGCTACTCCATCGTTCCTTTGAGGCTCGCCACCTACTGCGGCTACCTGTTTTCCATCCTTGGGATTCTGGGGGCTGCCTTCACCGTCGCACGGAAACTTCTGCACCCTTCCATGGCGATTGGCTGGCCTTCCATGATGGCGGCTATCTGCTTTTTCGCCGGAGTGAACCTTTTATTCCTAGGGCTGATCGGTGAATATCTGGGCCGGATGTTCCTTGGCATGAGCCGGTATCCCCAGTTTGTAGTCCGAAAAGTATATGCACAGGAAATCCATATGGACAAGAAAGAAAACATTCATTCAGATACACAAAATGATAAGACAGCGCCCGAACCGGACATTCGGTGACCTGTCACTGCAAAAGGAGGTTGCATTATGAAAAAAATCATGATCCTCGGCGCCGGCATCTACCAGGTACCGCTGATTAAAACTGCAAAGCGTCTCGGCATTACCTCTGTCGTTGTCAGCATCCCCGGAAACTATCCTGGATTTGAGCTGGCAGACAAAGTGTATTACGAAGACACCACCGATTACGAGACTATTCTGGAAATTGCAAAAAAGGAACAGATTGACGGCATCGTTACCGCAGGCACGGACGTGGCGGTCATCACTATCGGCAAGGTATGCGATGAGCTCGGGCTTTGCGGCCTTACTTTCGACGCCGCCAAAATCGCGGCAAACAAAATCTTAATGAAAGCAAGCTACGAGGAGCACGGCGTCAGGACAGCCCGGTTCCGTAAGATTCCTCTGGACGAAACAGACGTTTCCCGCCACCTGTCATCCCTCTCCTTCCCTCTTATCTTCAAAGCCGTAGATACTTCCGGCAGCCGCGGGATTATACGGGTTGATTCAGAGGCGGAATTTGACGCCGCCATCCAGAATGTAAAGGAAAACACAAAATCCGATTCCTACATCGTGGAGGAATTTATAGAAGGGGAGGAATTCGGCGCTCAGGCATTCGTCTACCGCGGAGAAGTCACCTTTATCCTCCCACACGGCGACGAGGTATTTAAAGGAGATACGGGAGTTCCGGTAGGGCACTATGCACCCTATGAGCTGGAGCCCGGCATCATCGAAGACGCAAGGGAGCAGCTCACCGCTGCCATCAACGCCATGGGGCTTGACAACTGCGCCATCAATGCGGACTTCATCTTAAAAGACGGCAAGACCTTCGTCCTGGAAATTGGGGGGCGCTCCGGAGCGACCTGCCTGGCAGAGCTTGTATCTATCTATTACGGCTTTGACTACTATGAAAAGATCCTGCGATGCGCCCTGGGGGAAGACGTGGCATTTGAATGCGGCAAAGCCGCCGTGCCCAATGCAAGCAGGCTCTTGATGAGCAAAGACAAAAGCGGCGTTATTAAAAGCCAGACCGACAAGAATCCGGAAAATCCGGATATCTTTGAAGTCCAGTTTGATTATAAGCTGGGAGACCGGGTGAGAAAATTCCATGTCGGGCCTGACCGCATCGGACACGTCATCACCAAAGGAGAGACTCTTTTGCAGGCACAATCAGCCCTGGAGGCGGCATATAGCAATATAGAGATTCAGATTGACTCAGAATAATAACACAGAGCCGGAAGCTGTCCGAAAACTGTTTGCCTAAAATTTTCTTGAAACAATATTGATTTTTTTAGTGAAATCACATATACTAAAAACACAGGTAGCGATATCTGTACAGCGGTTAGGTTGTCCAGTTAAAACAATCGTTTAAAAGCGGTTAGGCCGTCCAATTAAAACGGTCGTTCAGAAACGGTTAGATTGTCCAGCCAAAACAATCGATTAACAGCAGTGGGTGGCATCGCCACCCACTTTTTTCTTTATGGAGGCTCTATGAATTGGTATGTTGTGAATAAAGACTATATTCGATACTTGATCCAGTTCGACTCCCGCGTAGGATATGTCGAATATGGAGAGAAACTAAAATTGCATGTTGGAATTCTGTTGACAGTTAATAATTGTCACTACTATGTACCAATTTCGTCAGCCAAGCCTAAACACCAACGTATGTCCAATAGCCTGGACTTTCATAAACTACAGGATTCAGACACTGGTTATCTATATGCAGTGTTGAATCTGAACAATATGATTCCTGTTCCCGATTCCTGTATTACACAGTTAAAGTATAACCAGGTTGAACAATTTCGCCCTTTTAGCAACGAAAAGGAGAAAAATGATTATATCTACCTGCTCCAGAAAGAAAAAGCTCTTATAGACAGCATGCAGTCTACCATACAGCGCAAAGCAGAAAAATTGTATGATAAATGTCTTCATCTCCCTGAATCTTCTCTCGTTTCCAGATGCTGTAATTTCAAATTACTAGAAGAAAAGAGCAGTACATATTCAAAATAAAAATTCTCTATCAATTTCCTCCTTTAAAATCCCTCACCACTCTCAAAAACTGAGGCAGCATCCATTTTACTGCAAGCACTGCCGCCGCAAGCACTGCCGCGTACCTTGCGTACCATTGGACTTCAAAAAGCAGCATTGTCACTAGGTTCAACCCAAAATATGCCGCCGATATCACGGTACTCTTCTTCAGGGCAATCACTCTTCTCCCTGTCACCTTTTTCTCCAGATATCCCTGCATAACCAGCAGGATAAAGTAGCTTGCCGCGGTGGTGTAGGCAGCCGCCATATATCCGAAACGAAGGATGCACACATAGTTTAAGATTACATTTATAACCATCGTAACTATCGTTCCCGCAGCCACATATGCCGTCTTCTTGTGATAATTCTGGATTGCCGTGTAGATATAGCTGTAAAAGCGAAGAAGCGTTCCTGTCACCATAGGCGCGATAAGGAACACTGCCATGTGGTATTCCCGAGAGCCAAGCACCGCCACGATCTCCGGAGCCAGCGCCACGAGAAACCAGGACATCATCCCGAATCCATGCATCAGCACTGTCCACGGCTTTTCAATATCCCCTGCCTCCCCCTGAGATATTTTCTCATACATCCAGGGAAGAAAAGCATTCCAGACCGAATCTTCCACAATCCAGATGATAAAAGAAATCGTCGTGCCAAGAGCAAAAATCCCCGTATATTCATAACCTACCAGAAACTGAATCATGATCTTGTCCGCCTGGTTCATAATCTGGATGGAAAGCGCCTCCGGAATCAGCGGAAGGCTGTAGCTCAATGCGTATTTCCAATACTTTTTCTGAATGAACTTCCTGCCCTGCGCCCACAAAAGGACGGCCACGATCAGCCCTCCCACTACCTGGGGAACATAAAATCCCCAGACGCGCAGCTCCACAAGCTCGTCAAGCCGCCCCTCAACGCGCCCCCAGTAAATCAGGGCGATGGAAAAAAGCGTCGCAGGGACAATCGTCACGGTAGTGATAAAGATGCTGGCCTTATATCGCATCATCTGCTTTTCCCTGCGCTGCATGAACAGGATGCTTGTATAGCCGAACACATACAGGAACGCCATGAAAAACATCATGTCCGTCATGCCCCAAAACTTTTGCAGCGGAGTCCTAAAAATCAGGCTCACGCCGAAAAACGACAGTATCGACAGATAGGAAAGGCTCTGCACGCTGGACACATACTCATTGTACCTTTCTCCCATATCATACTTCGCCCTGTCAACGCTTCTCCACAGGCACAAAGACATAACCGGCACCATGATAAGAAGCCAGGACTCATAGACCCGGATCTCCCCGTACTGCGCCTTTGACAAAAGCCTTGTGTAAACCGGGGTTGTGAGGAAGGTAATCCCCCTTATGAACAGCTGCCCCACGATATAGAAAACGCCTGCTTTCAGCGCAAGCTTATTTAATTTGCTATTCTGCATAATCCGCTTACTTCTCCTCTTTCCCTGCCAATAATATCTGTTCTCCATGGTATCACGTATACTTTAATTTATCAAGAGCATACCAGCTTGAGTTTCTCCCGTAATTATGTTAAAATTGGGTACGCAAATCTCTTTTAACCGATGTAGCTTTTGGTGAAATGAACAAAAAGGAGAAAATAAGAATGGCATTTGTAATCGAAAAAAAACTTAAAAATGTTATGACGTTTTATTACCTTATGAAACTGGACAAAAAAATCCCCACTGACCGGGCGTTTATCCGCAAGCGACAGGGAAAAAAGGTGCATGAGCTTATGGAACGCGCCTATAAGATTCCCTTCTACCGCAAGCGTTTTGACGAAAACCACCTAACGCCGGACGATTTCCATACCCCGGAAGACCTGGTGAAATTCCCCGTCACAACACGGGCTGACCTCCGCCTCTGGATGCAGGAGGAGTATGAAAAGAATCCAAAGAAACGTAAGAGCTGGACAATCCTTTCAACAAGCGGTTCTTCCGGAGTGCCCCTGAAGTTCATCCAGACCCAGAGGGAATCCGCCTGTGTGGACGCCAACTGGATCCGCGTCCTTATGTACGCCGGTTACCATCCCCTTCGGGGAAAGCTTTTTTCCTTCGTGACAAGCCATAAAAAGATCGACCCGAAAAAGGGAGATTCCATCATTCAGAAATTCGGTTTCATGCGGCGGAAAGTCGTGTCGGAGGACAACTGTGTCGGCGACGGCATCCGCGACATTATAAAGGATCTGAATGAGTATAAGCCGGACGTGCTCTGTTTTCGCAGAAACTGCCTTGTACGCATGGCTCTTTACGCAAAGCGCCATAACCTTAAGATATACAAGCCGAAACTTTACACCCCTGTCAGCGAGATGGTGGACGACATGACCCGCAAGATCCTCACAGAAAGTTTCGGAGACGGCCTGTTTGACGCTTACGGAAGTTCCGAGACTGGGAGCTGCATCATCCAGCTGCCGGGCGAAGAGCTTTACTACATCAACAGCGATACCCATGTCGTCAATATCTATGACGAGGACAACCGTCTGACAGACGATGGGAGGGTAATTGTCACAACCCTCTTTAAAAAAGATTTTCCGTTTATCAACTACGAAATTGGCGACCGCGCCACATCCGTAACCTTAGACGGAGTGCGCTACATCAAATCCATACAGGGGCGCGTCAACGACCTTGTAAAGCATGAAAACAGCCCGGAGACTTCCGCTCTGTACCTGATGAAGATTCCCAACGGCATCGTAGGAATCGCACAGTTTAAATTTATCCAGGAATCCTACCATGACATGCGGATTCTCCTAGTAAAAGACCCGAATAATAATGCACATACAAAAGAAGAGATTGAAAGTTTCTTCCGCAAAAAGATGGCAGAGCTTTTCAATGATGAGTTTACCCTCCACTTTGACTGGCTCGAGGTCATCCCGCCGGATAAAAATGGAAAAATGCGCTGCTTTGCATGTGAAATCCCGGATGAGGCACACTAATACAAAACAGAGAAAAAGGAGATATTTCTTATGATAAAAAACATTGGCGTCGTCGGCGCAGGCTCCGTTGGGAGCGTATTGATTTCCCGTCTTTACCCGGCATATAAGGAGCATTTCTGCCTGCTGGCATCCGGTGACCGCTCAGAGCGTCTCAGGAAAAGCGGCATCTGCATCAACGATGAAACGCTGACCCCAACCGTCTTCTCCGACGTTTCCCAAGGCATTGCCCTCGACCTTGTGATCATCGCTGTAAAAAGCTACAGCCTTGATTCGGTCATTGAGGACATACGCCCCCTGCTGCAAAAGGAGACTATTATCCTGCCGCTTTTAAACGGCATCACCGCAACCGAACGGCTTAAGGAAGCTTTCCCGGAAAACCGGGTGCTCTACGGCGTTATGATCCGCACGGATGCCCACAGGACCGGACACAAAGTATACTACACCACTCCCGGCGAGGTACAGCTTGGTTACGCCTATAATAACCCTGTCAGACCGGAGGTGGAAGAAGTGTGCCAATATCTTCGGAACGCCGGGATAAACGCCAATATTTACGAGGATATGAAACGCATCCAATGGCGCAAATGGATGCTCAATACCGGCGGCTCACAGGCGGCGGTTGAAATCGGTGTTGAGTGCGGGTACTTTGAGCAGGTAGACGAAATCGTAGAGATCATAAGGCTCTGCATCGATGAGATCGTAGAGCTTGCCAAAGCAGAAAAGGTCAATATCACCACAGAAGACCGGGATGATATCATAACGTTTCTCCTGGGCTATCCCGCCCACAAAAAAATGTCCATGCTGCAGGATGTGGAGGCTGGCCGCCCCATCGAGATTGAGGAATACGCCGGAACCGTCGTAAGGCTTGGGAAGAAACACGGGATTCCCACCCCGGCCAACCGGTTTATCTACCTGTCTATCGCGGCAAAGAAAAAGGTTTCCGAGCTTAAGAGGCACATGTGATTTCTACTACTAAGATTTCATAACATCTAATTATAAAACCGAGAGGATTATGTACCATGGAGAAGAAAAACAGCGCAAAACTGCAAAAAAGAAATGGGGCAATTGATTTTTGGAAATTTGTTTTTTCCTTAGTCATTGTCTTATTTCACACTTTCCATTACAGAAGCATAAATGGAATACAACCCTTTATAAGCGGTAATTCTTCAGTAGAATTCTTTTTTCTTGTATCAGGTTATTTAATGGCACAGTCAGCATGCAAAAACAATGCTTTATATCCTGATAATAGCAATTTGGGTAAAACAACTTTTCATTTCATGAAACGTAAAATCAAAGGTTTGTACCCTGAGTTTGCAGTGGCATGGATGCTTTCCTTTGTTGTCATGCACTTAGCCAAAAAATCTTTTAACCTTACCTCAATAATCAGTGATTTTTTAACCGGCATATGGGAATTATGCCTTCTCCGCATGTCCGGTCTGGCAGGATATCGAGCTAATGTCGTCACATGGTATATTTCTGCCATGATATTAGCAATGCTTATTTTATATCCATTATTATTCAAATTTAAAGATACTTTTCTATTTATCTTTGCACCCTGCCTTAGTATCTTTCTTCTTGGCTATATGTATCAGACATTTGGAAGCCTAAACGCTGGAACTGCTTGGGAGAATTTTTATTATCGGGGATTTATGCGTGCGCTTGCGGATATGCCCCTTGGATGCATTCTTTGGAAAATATGCCAGGGAATTAAAAAATTTCAGTATACACAGCTGGCCCGCATTCTCTTTTCAACTGTTGAATTATGTGGTTATTTAATTTGCCTGATCTGGATGTTCGGAAAACATTCTGATAAAATGTCCTTTGTTGTATTGATGATATTTGCGGTATGCGTGCCCATCACTTTCAGCCATGAAGGCATAGCCGCTCCGCTTTTTGACAACCGATTGTGTTATTTTCTCGGAAAAGCCAGCTTTTCCCTGTACATAGGACATATTTTCTGGATAAAATCATTAGATGCATTTTTCCCGTCCTATTCTTTTAAGCAGCAGCTCTGTATCCTTGTAGTGCTCCTTATTATAACAGTTGCCGCCATCATGGGCATCTCAAACTTAATTCGGAAATATACGCCCTCCGCTGTTTCCTGTTTTAAAAAATTAATGCTTAAAGCATAATACAATAAAAAAACCTGTGCCGTTCAAGAAAATGCTTTCTTCAAAGCATTCCGCCACGTGCACAGGTTTTTATAAAATCCTATCCCAAATGCCAGATATCCTTATTGTACTCTTCTATCGTGCGGTCCGAGGAGAAGAATCCTGCGCCGCTGATATTCTTAAGCGCCATCTTCGCCCATTTTTCCGGATTCACTGCGTAGTCGGCAACCGCCTGGTTTTTGCGTACTGCATAAGCGCTAAAATCCGGGAACGTCTGGAACCAGTCTTTTCCAACCAATTCATTTTTCAGCCTCTCAAGGCTCTTTTTGTCTCCTTTTCCCATCATCTGCTCTCCCGCTATGAAATCTACTGCCCTGCGGATGTTCGGGTCTGTCTCATACCACTCCCTGGCGCAGTAATCCCCTCTCTCATAGCGGCGGATGACCTGCGGGCTGTTCTGCCCAAAGATATAGATATTTTCATCTCCCACGCAGTCTCTGATCTCCACATTTGCCCCGTCAAGAGTTCCCAGGGTCACGGCGCCGTTCAGCATGAACTTCATATTTCCTGTGCCGGACGCCTCCTTGGATGCCAGACTGATCTGCTCGGAAAGGTCGCACGCCGGAATCATCTTCTCTGCCGCCGTCACATTATAATTTTCGATAAGCACGACCTGAATCCATTTTGACACTTCTGCATCCTCTGCAATGACTTCTGACAGCGTCAGGAGCGCATGGATGATGTCTTTCGCTATCCGGTATGCCGGTGCTGCCTTAGCCCCGAAAACCGCCGTGACAGGAACTGCCGGAAGATGCCCTTCCTTAATCTCAAAATACTGATGGATCAGATACAAAAGGTTCAGCTGCTGGCGCTTATACTCGTGAAGCCGCTTTGACTGGATGGAAAACATAGAGTCCGGGTTGACAGACACGCCCTGTTTTTTCTGGATCCACTCCGCAAGTTTCTTCTTATTATCCGCCTTAATCTCCATCAGCCGTCTTAAGACTTCTTTATCGCTCTCGAAAGCTGCAAGTTTCCTAAGCTCCATGGCATCCTTCTTAAATCCATCGCCAATCAGGCTCTCAATAAAGCCAGCCAGCTCGTGGTTGCAGGAAAGCAGCCATCTGCGGAACGTAATTCCGTTTGTCTTATTGTTAAATTTCTCCGGATACAGCTTATAAAAATTATTCAGCTCACTATCTTTTAAGATTTCCGTATGAAGCGCCGCCACGCCGTTAGTGCTGTGGGTGAAATGAATGTCCATATTCGCCATGTGCACGCGTCCGTCCTCGTCAATGATGGACACGCTTTCATCCTTCGTCTTTTTCCTTACTATCTTATCCAGTTTCCTGATGACAGGCATAAGCTGCGGCACGACCTCTTCAAGATATTCCTCCGGCCACTTCTCCAAAGCTTCCGCCAAAATCGTGTGGTTCGTGTAGGCGCATGTCTTCGTTACGATTTTCACCGCCTCCTCAAAGGCAATACCCTTTTCCACCAAAAGCCTTATAAGCTCCGGTATTACCATAGAAGGATGAGTATCATTAATCTGGATTGCAGCATAATCCGCAAGGTCATGGAGCGTGCACCCTCTCTGGACGCACTCCTCCAGTATCATCTGCGCCCCTGCGCTCACCATAAAATACTGCTGGTAGATCCGAAGTTTCCTTCCTGCCTCGTCACTGTCGTCCGGGTACAGGAAAAGGGTAAGGTTTTTGGCAATGTCCTCCTTATCAAAGCTGATGCCTTCCTCAATAATGCTCTCATCCACCGTATCAAGGTCAAAGAGGTTCAGCTTGTTGGTACGGCCCTCATATCCGGTCACATCTAGCTGATACAGATGTGCCTCATACTCCTTCCCTGCCAGGCTCACACGGTATGTTTTTTTCGCATCATCCGCCCACTGCGCGCCATTAAGCCAGTAATCAGGAGTCTCATTCTGTAGATTATTTTTAAAATTCTGATGGAACAGCCCGCAGTGATACCGAAGTCCCACGCCGTCTCCCGGCAGGTTCAGCGTGGCCAGAGAATCAAGGAAACAGGCTGCAAGCCGTCCAAGCCCTCCGTTTCCAAGACTCGGCTCCGGCTCTGCCTCCTCAAGCTCCGCCATGGACTTCCCGTTCTCCTTCAGGATTTTATCCACTTCCTCATACATACCAAGGTTAATCAGATTATTGCTCAAAAGTTTTCCAATTAAAAACTCCGCTGAAATATAATAAAGCTTACGTCCTTTTGTCTCTTCCTGCCTCTTCCCGCTCTCTTCCTTCACAAGAGCCAGCAGCGCCCTGTACAGCTCCTCATAAGTGCAATCCGCTACGTTCTTTTTGCACAACGTCTCCAGTCTCGTCTTCATTATCAAAAACTCCTTTCAAACATATAGTTTGCTCTAATTTTCAACAAGTTATTTTTACCATATTTTTTCTCCGATTGCCTGTACAATAATCGCAATATCTTATATAATACTATCATTATGGAAAACAAAATGAACTTTGATAATGATAATTTAACAGATACTCCCCTACAGGGATATCACGAGACAAAAAAACATACCGACTCCCTGTTCCCTTTTAATATATACCTCTGCACAATCCCGGATGACTTTCCATCCGTGTTCCTTCACTGGCAGGATACGATGGAAATCATCTATATTAAAAAGGGGAAAGGGATTGCCAAGGTCGATCTAGACACTTTCCAGATCAGGGAGGGAGATATCATCTTTGCTCCTCCCGGACACCTCCATGGCCTCAGCCGTATGCCACATGAGAGGATGGAATATGAAAACATTATTTTTGACCTTTCATTGCTGGGAAGCGGCGTTATGGACATATGCAGCCAAAAATACCTGACTCCGTTAAAGAGCGGGCAGCTGCCGTTTCCTGCTTGCATAACGCCGCAAGACGCGCTGCATTCCCCGATTTCGGACTGCCTTAACAATATTGACCGGTTGTGTGAAACTTGCCCTCCTGGTTACGAGCTTGGCATAAAGTCTGATATGTTTCAGATTTTTTCTGTAATTCTCCGGCATACAGACACACGGCAAATGCCTGACACCGCATCATTATCGCACGGGAGTCCTCTGCCTGTCAGAACTGCACAAAAAATCAACCGTCTGAAGACGGTTGTTGATTACATAGAGAAAAATTACCAGCGCCGGATTACGATAGACGACGCTGCGGCTTTGTGCGGCTACAGTCCCAGCCATTTCATGCGCTGGTTCCAGCAGATGACAGGCATGAGCTTTATCTGTTTCCTCAACCGTTTCCGTCTGGAAAAGGCCTATCTGGAGCTCAGAAATACCGATAAATCCGTCCTGGAAGTTTCCCAGCAGTGCGGGTTTGACAATCTATCCAATTTCAACCGGATGTTCAAAAGACAGTTCCAGAAAACTCCGCGGGAAGTAAGATTCTAAGTTTTAGGTTTTACAAACAATTATTTTGTAAAGTTAAAAAATGGAAGATTTAAAGGTTTCATCCCAGCTTGCGCTGTTACCGTTGAAATAATGGGTCTGGCATAAGATAATAGGAGGGTGGGGGCATTTATGTTTAATAAATTATCAAAATTTGTTCCTTCAATTTCATCGTCTAATTTAAACTTTGCGCCAATAATCAAACACATAAAAAATGGAAACATATTCGACTTTTCTCCAATTTCAATCTCCAGTTCCACAACCGCTTCTTTTTCATCAATTGTGCTTATATGATTGTTTATTGATATACCGATGTCTTTTTGGGCAGTATCATGTTTCTGTACATAATCGTCATTTGTTATGAAATCTAATTTAACTAATTTGGGATTAGAAAATTTGAACTCACTTTCTTTCACAGTTCTCACCTTCTTTCTGTTGCACACCATTACAATACTTTAATGGACTGACACATGTCTCTTAACTTACGCAGCATATAAAATCGAAATATTATCATTATATTCTTCTGACTCCAAAATTGCATATTCCAATTTAGCTCGATATGATACATTACTTACAGACTCCGTTGATTTTGCAAATGACTGTTCATATGTTTCAGAATAGCTGCATCTTAGTTGTTCATGCGTAGTTTTACACATCATAATATATCGTTCAAAATCATTCTTGTCAAAAGAAATTTGAGGCATTGGGATTCTAATAGTTGATGGTATGCCAATTTTACATATATAATCCTGTAAGTAGTCTTTCATTTCAAGATACTGGTCACTCAACGGTAAATCTGCCTGGTCAATCTCATCATATGCAATATTAATATATCTTACATCTCTTCCAAAAGGTTTACTTGCAACTATAACATTTTTGTTTTTATAAACGCTGAGAACCGTATCCTCGTCATTCAAAACAGTTAACAGTTCTTTGTTTGTCACCTGTGCGATGATCCATGATTCTTCGTCGATTATATCATCACATACACATAAATACCTATTATTGCACATATCAACACACACAAATACAATAGATATATTTTCAAAAGAAAATAATTCTTTTTCAAAATATAGTGTGCCTATTTGTGGAATATTTTCAAAAAATTTATCATACATTATTATCCACCTCTTCAATCAATCATAAAACTTAAAATTTTTTTCTAATTCTTTAAAATTCCCTTTATAAATCCACCAATCAACGTGATCTATATCTTTATAGCCACTTATGCGCTCTTTTGTTAATTGAGATAAACCACATATAGTATTTCCATGAATTAAAGCCGGATGAGGGTACTGTTCATAATATTTCTTTTTAAGAAAATTCAAAAACTTTTTAGGCTGTTTAGGCGAGAGATAGCATGATGTAGAATATAATCCTATTTCTTTAGTGTCTCCCTTAATTTCTCTATCTTCATGTTGAAATTCTTCAAATTGATCCTCATGTAACTATACTGTTTATGAAACGGGCAAGTAATAATATTGTGCCAAGTTGAAACTCCTAACATATTATTACAAGGCAAGGGTAACCACAGTTTTATTCAGACATAAACACACACTATGTCATCCTGTTCTTTACCATTCATATAGATTTCTTCAATTAGTTCTGATGGTATACAATCTGCTAAATTAGATATTCGTTTCATATCTTTTTCCTCTGTATATGAATTTACTACTATATTATATAAGCAAATAATAGAAAAGTCTATACAAACATATACGATATGCCATATTTATTGAAACCATACGTCAAGACCCCAAAACATACATGTTTTGGGGTCTTTAATATACTGCATATTCTGCCGATACCTATTAAAGCGATATAACAGTTGTTCCTTTCGGACATTTCTTGTAGATGAAGTTGATATCCTCATCATACAGACGGACACATCCTTTTGATCTTGGACGGCCGATAGTGGCATCCGCATATCCGCCTTTATAATTCTTAATCCTGGAATGGAAAGAATTCTGGCCTTTAAAGTGAACAATCGGTTTCTCATACGTCTTTTTGTAGAACCAGCCCTTCTCTTTCTTTCCTACCTTAAACTTGCCCTTAGGTGTCATATGAAGATGCGTGCCTGTCGCGCATTTTGCGGAGCGAATCATCTTCCATTTCCCTTTAGAACCCTGGTAAATGACTACCCTCTGAGTGTAATGGCTGATCCAGATTAAATACTTGCTCGGACTCGAATACTTCTTTTTATTTACAAAGTCTTCCTTTACCTTCGTAGAATAATCTTTCGTCGTCCAGATACTTGCCTTAAATTTCAGGCGGTCCTTTGAAATCCAGTAATACTTTTTGCCTATCTTAATCTCATAACGCCCATTGCCGTAATTAGTTGTCGTAACCTTTTTGCCTTTGCTTAAATACTTTAATCTCTTAGAGCTTTTGGCAGTTCCGAAAAGCGGAGCCCTTGACTTCAAAACAGCTTTGTAGCCGATAGAGCGTATTTTCGTTCCCGGTGTCTTCTTAACGCTGATCTTTATCGATGAAGACAAAGCTCCCGTTCCATTAGAATTCACTCCGGCTATCCGGTACTGGTATTTCTGTCCGGCTTTCAGGCCTTTATCGGTATAAGTAAGCTGTGTCAGGCCACTTTTAACGACATCCCATGTCTTCTTGGAAGAATTATATCTATATACAGCGTAAGAGTCAGCATATGCGGCTTTAGACCATGTGAGGATGGCAGACTTCTCTCCGTCAATCCCTGTAAGGCCTGTTACCTGCGAAGGCTTGTTGCCTATCGGCGTGGCAGAAACTGCTGCCGCTATCGATGAATACAGATGCGGCTTATTTGAGCTATCAGTCAAATTTTTCTGGGCTGTCACTGAAAAATTATACTTTGTGCCATTGGCAAGCCCTGTAACAGTGAAAGAAGGCGTTGTCACCACTTTCTCCCCACCACCATTGTATACAACTTTATAAGACTCTGCTCCGGCTACCGCGGACCAGCTAAGAGCTACCGCGCCATTAGAGGCCGTTGCTTTCAGGTTGGCCGGCGTTGCAAGAAGGATGGCCGGGATTTCAGCAATATCGCTGCCGTCACCTTCGTTAGTTACCTTAATTGTGTATTGTGTTCCTGGGGTTACCTCTATTGTTGCTGTACCCGCTGTTATACCCGTTTTGCTTGTTTCTACAACTCCACTAGAACTGTCCCCTCTAAAAATTTCAATCTTGTATTTCGCTCCGCTTGCTGCATTCCAACTAATTTTTAATTCATTCTTCCCGGCAACAGGTTTTACCTCAATTCCTTGGATAGCCTGCGTATCAATGGATTTTTCATCGTCAGCTACATCTCCCTGTTCTGGCAGCTGTGCGTCCAAATCAACATCCTCTGATGATGTTCCCTCGTCGCCTGCCGGAACATCTGTTGAATCAGAACCGTCATCTTGAGCAGCGTCATTTCCATCCTCTGACTGCCCGTCATCCTGTTTCTCATCCTCCGGCGCTCCATCATCCGGCTCATCAGTTTCGTCTGCGCCGTCCGTCTTATCCGGCGCTGCGTCATTAACTTCTCCGCTGCCCTCTGTCTGATTCGCTGCGGCTGGCTCTGAAGCTGCTGCTTCTATTCCTGCCAGATTCACAAGCAGCATCAAACTTAAGGCAACGCAGATTGCTTTTGTTATTTTTCTCATATGCATCCCTCTCCTCTTTTGCTATCTAGTCCTCTCCATCTTAACAAACTATTCTCCTCCTTGTCAATCAATTCAATTGTTAAGTTTTATTAAGATTAAGTTACATTCATTCCTAATGGCATCCTCTTTTAGAGCACTGCACTCTCGCCGTAGGGTCTGTCGGATCCCATCTGTGCCATTTGGGAAGCTTTGCCACGGAAGGCTTTCCCAAAGGCCCCGGGTTAGAGCTGTTATAGATGATAACCTTTGTCTTCAGCCTGCAATTGTCGTAGATCCACTTTGCATCTCCGGCCCTCAGGCGTATGCATCCATGGGATGCCGTCTTTCCCAGCTTATTATAGTTGGAAACGCTGAGGGAAGTATTTTTCGTCTTCCCGTACATTACGGAATGGAACAAATACCCCTGCTTAATGCGGGTGCACCACTGTCCGTAACAATTTCCGTTAAGCTCATGCCAGCGGTATTTTGACGGGGTTCTCGCCGTGGTGATCGGCGTTGCTTTTCCCGCAGAGCATGGAAAAGCTTTTACAGGTATGATATACCCGTTCTTCCCGTCTTTTGCATACACAGTAACGCAGTTCTTCTTTTTATTTACCTTGATAACGTATGAAGACTGTTTCCCGATGATCTTGCTCACGTCTTTTACAAGTTTTCCTTTTTTGTCATAGTAAAGCTTATAACCGTTTACATATCGCCATCCGCTGCCGGAAGATGCCGAACCCGCCGCCGGCTTTTTCGGCGCTTCATTGTGCGCGGGGGCTGAGAGCAGGCCGTAATACTTTTTCTTCTTCACCTGACGGTAGGCTCTCACCTTATAGTAGTAAACCTTTCCGCCCAAAACCTTTTTATCCGTATAGGAAACTTTCGAGCCTTTCTTTATAACCACTGTTTTCTTATATTTCCCTTTTTCAGAATTACTGCGGTAGAGGACATACCCACTGGCTCCCCCTGTTTTTTTCCATGCGATTTTCACCCTGCCCGACGCAGCCTTCACATATGTAATCTTCGGAGCCGCCACCTGTTTTTTCTGCGCCTTCACCGGAGACCATTCCCCATAGGCTGTCCGGCCTCCCTCCGTACAGTATGCCCGCACCCTGTAGTAATAAGTCTGGCCAAGTTTTGCATCCCCATCCGCATAGGACAGTGAACCATCGGAAATCCGCTTTGCCAGCTTAAAGCCTGACGATTTCTTTTTGCTTTTATGCACCTCATATCCTTGGGCGCCAGGCACCTTACCCCAGCTCAGGGATATCTTTGAATAGGCGGACGTGCTCTTGAGAGCCGTGCTCCCCAGTTTAATCACAGAATCTGTTTCTTGTACGCCTGCATACCTGCCAACACCTGCGGCAGCTTCCCCGTCCTGCTCCTTAAGCCCGGCATCCGTCTCAGCTCCCGTTTTATCATCAAGTTCCGCCTCTTCCGGCAGAATGTCTGACATTTCGGAACTGCCGCTGTCAGGACTGACAATCTCAAATGAAATCTTCAGTGTTCCTTTATAGCCCTTCTCTCCGTCCGACACTCCCTCCACGGTCAGGGTCGGTTTCTTGTCGGAATCAGCAGAGACTTCTATATTATCTTGATACACTGCCGTATAGTCCGTGTCTTTCTCCAGTTCTGCCGGCTGCTCTTTTTCATCTTCTTTGCGGAGGATAACAAATTCCGGTTCTATCCTTTCCCCCGTATACTCGTACTGCTCTCCGTCTGTAAGTTTCAGGACATAGCCTTCTCTCTCCAGGTCAATGACAGCATCCTTCACTTCCTCCTGCCATTCCTCAGTCAGGCTTTCCGTCCGTTCGCCTTCCCTGCCTGTTTCTTCCCCATCATCCTTTGCTGTTTCCATCAGGCTCTCCTCCTGACTGACATCCGAAGCCAGCGCTCCCATTGGCATCGTCACAAACAATACCCCTGCAAGCAAAAACCCCAGCCCTCTCTTTCCCCGCGACAACATAGAAAGTCTCCTTTCTGTTAATGATTCGTATATGTAAAATGCATGTAATCCTTGCTGGATTTCCATGCCCCGCCCCAGTAAAATCCATGCTTTTTCCAGATTGCCACAACCTGGGGAGTCACGGAATACGGGTCAACCCCCGGGCGGTACTTCCCTTCTGTCTTCCCAATCATCGGGTTGGAGCCCCAGTTCAGGTCAACGACACATCCGTAACTGTGATGTGAACGATTTCTCCCGGATACCATGCTCCTCCAGTTATAGGTGTCTGTATCGGCCGCTCTTACTGGAAATCCTATGGCATACATATCCTGAAACGCTCCCATGAACTCCCGAGTAAGAGACTTGTGAACCCTAAGCTGCATCGTGCTGGGAACGCCGTTCTCATCCTTTATCGGCACAGTGATCGTCACAAGGTACTGCTCCATCTGCGCCTTTGTGGTCGGCACGCCTCCCGGGAACAGGAAATACAGCCTCTGTCCTTCCGTAAAGGTTTCCAGTTTCGGGGCGGAAAATTCGCTGTAATGTTTTTTTGAGCCGGACTTTCGGTAAGCTCTTACCTTAAAATAATATTTAATGCCCGGCTTTAGCTTTTTCGCCGTATAGGAAGTTTTGCTGCCCCCTTTCACAGTTCCTGCCCGGACATATGACCCATTCAGGCTTTCACTCCGGTAAACCTCATACCCCTGTGCTCCTTTTGTCTTCTTCCACGCAACCTTTGCCGTCTTTTCCGACGCGCATTTGGCTGATTTTACAGAAACCTTGCCAAGCTTTTTCTTGGCGGCAAAAACTTGAGACCATGGACTGTACTCTTTTTTCGTCTTTGTCTTTCCTTTTACCTTAACTTTAACATTCTCGTAACTGCGTACTTTGTAATAGTATGTCTTCCCAAACTTTGCCTTTGAATCGGAATATGTCGTCTTTTTGCCGGATTTATTCACTTTTACCTTTTTAAACTTTCCTTTAGCTGAAGTGCTGCGGTAGATCTCATAGCCGGACGCGCTTTTTATCTTCCCCCACTTAAACCTGATCTTCGAATAATCCGAGTATTCCTTTACGGCAGGCGCTCCCAGCTTTATAGTAAACTGCCCGTTCCGGCTGCCCGTAAAGTTTCCGATTCCGGTTATCAGAATCCTGGCCTTACCTTTCTTCTTATTATCAGCGTAAGTAACACTGTAGTCCTTTCCCTCCGCAAGCTTTCTTCCCTGATACGTGCCGATGACCGAAACTTTCACTGCCTTTCCCGTATACCCGGCCACATCCGGTATCTGGAACTGGCAATGACTGATATCTGCCGGAGCGATCTGAAACTCAATGGACTTCGTTCCCGTGCAAGTCACTTTGTCTCCCTGCCCTCCGCTCTCTTTCTCCTGCCTCTTATCTCCCTCAAGAGACGCATCATCTGCTCCCGTCACGATAACAGATGCCTTTCCGGCATTGACATTATTTTGATACTTTACTTCATAATATTCCGCATTGACAATCTCTTCCGCTTCTCCGGAATCTGCCGTTCCGGCTGCTCCGTGAAAAGTCACTTCGACTTCAGGCTTTATTTCTGCACCTGTATAGACATGCTGAGCCTGCAAATCTTTAAGGCGCACCTCTATATTGTCTGCGCTCAGGTCATAAGACGCCGCATTTTTAGAAAGCGTTTCCGGGAGCTTTTCCTTTTCACTGCTTTCAGAAGGTTCTGGCAGTTCCGTCTCTTGAATACTCTCTTTTCCTTCGTTCCGATCCTCTGGATTGTTGCCGGGCATTTCGTCTTTTTCAGCACCGCCGCTGCTGCCGCTGCCTTCCTCTCCTGCGCCTTCCCCTGCATCCTCTTCATCCGTTTCCGCCCTGTCAGAATCCTCCAAAACATCTCCCATATCTTCCGCCTGTTCCCCAAGCGCCCCTTCTCCTGCCGCAGCATCCGGCCCGTCAGGCCCGGACGCAGACACCGGCGCAGAAGTAAGCGCCAGCATAAGGCACATTAAGAGGACTCCCGCTTTTTTCTTTTTCATCTGCATGTCTGTATACCTTTTCCTTTATCTTTTTCTGCCAAGAAGAATTTTATCAATAGCCTTGTCTGCCGCATGGCCGTCATAATTGTTGAAATTGTCCTTCACAAACTGATAGATCTTTTCAATCTCATAGTCCTTGTTCTCAAGAGCCTCCATCAGCTCGTCAAAAGTATCGCATACCTTTCCGGGCGCGCTTTCCCTGACGCTTCTGTGCACGCCTCTGGACAGCTCGTAAAGTTCCCTGTCCGGCGTGTAGAAGAGAACCGGCCTCTTCATCAGTGAATACTCAAAGTAATTGGATGAATAATCTGTAATCAGTATATCCGTAACATAATACAGGTCATTGATATTCGGATAAGATGCAAAATCAATGATGCGGTCCTTGTATTTCCCAGGTATGTGAATCGGCTGGTGCACGAACGGGTGCATCTTCACAAGGAAAATGTACTCATCGCCGCAGAAGTCATAAACTTTCTTAAGGTCAAGCCACTCATAATTATAATGGGCAAACTTCTGCCCGCCTCCCCGGAATGTAGGGGCAAAGAGTATAAGTTTCTTTCCTTTCAGCTTTGGATATGTCTGGTAGAATTCCTCCCTGAAAGAGCTTATCCTGCCTTCGTCCAGAAATCCGTCAAGCCTTGGCATGCCCACCGGGAGAAATGCCTCCTCCTCAATGCCGAACACTTCGGAATAGACTTCCACAAGCTCCTCTGAGCCAACTAACACGTAATCATACTTTTTATGGCAGGAGCCGGACGGGAACGGCGTTCCCACTTTTCCAAAACGGCTGTAGCCTACAGATTTGAAACCTACGCCTGCATGCCATACCTGAATAAGTTTTGTCTTCTTTCTAAGGTTCAAAAACCCGAACACCGGCACATAATCATCCACAAAGATGTAATCCTGCTTCGCAATCATGAAAATCAGTTTTGCCCAGCTCAAGGCACTCATATGCGTGCCGACAGCCTTTCTGAAAGAATAGCTGATATTGAATTTCTTATCCAGCCCCCTGTCATGGAGCCTGTCGTCGATCGCTTTAAGATTGCCCCACAGATAATCTTTCGTCTCGCTCATCAGCAGGACGTTCCTCCCACGTTTTGGGAACACGTGCGACCAGAACAGGTAGAACAGACGCATCAGCGTAATCGCCGTATACATGTACATACGGTTAAATTTTCCAAGCACCGTCAATGCTTCCTGCACATACCGCCTTATCTTCCAGTGGTCGTTCTTAATCATAAAATAAGTATTGATGTAAAACCACAGGTATTTTTCCTCCTCCATCAAGGAGCTGAAGGATATGTTATATGCGTATTTACCGCCCCCGTACCGGAAAATGCGGGAATGCTTGTCATAGTCGTACGCAACCTCATGTGACGCATAGCACACGAAATTCCCTTCTTTCGTAGCCGCCATGATCCTCCAGCGGCCGTTTTCCAGGAACTGGCGTCCCCTTATGGCTGCAATGTTGAACCTGAAATGATATACGCCGTCTTCCTTTTTCTTGTATTTTATGGGCATCCTGTCTTTAATCTTCATGCCCACAATGCTCTGGTCATCCTCATCACGGAAGATCTTTCCAAGGCTCTCCATCCGGAATTTGACTTTTCCTTTATAGTTCGTCTTAATGTAAAGAGATAGGAATATCCTCTCCCACTCTATCTTTACGACTTCAAATATGATTGTTTCTTTTCCCATCGTCATTATCCTCTGATTTTCCTGATTTTATCAATTACTTTGACTGCTGCCTTTCCTGCGATGGCTTTCAGTTCTGTCTGCCAAACTGCTTCCAGCACAACAACTGCTACATAACTTGACGGAATATACGGAATCTTTGAGCCATCTCTGAAAAGATATCTGTTTCCATCCCTTTTTTCATCGTATCCTTCCTGTATTTTATAATCTCCGTTTTGAAGATACCAGTACCATTTGCCGTTTTCTTTTATTCTCATCCTCCATCCAAGAAATTTATGTCCCGGGTAAGCAAAATGATTGTATTCAAGGATATTTTCCCCATTATTAAGCACGAGCTCCTTAGGATAAAACTCAGCAGAGCCTGTGCCTAATATTTTTGTCTTTCCCTTGGACTCATCATAATGATAAGCTAAATCAGACGTTTTCCTTCCGCTGTTATAGATTATCTTTATTTCCGCCGCTCCTTTCTTCCACAGGGTTTCTGCCATTACCTCCTGTGCCGCTCCAAGCTTTTCCCACGGAATACTGGCATATTCTGAAAACCTCTTGACAGGCCGGCAAACTTTCTCGTCGTACTCATCCATTTTCACTGAACTTCCATCATCCAGCATCCAATACCAACAATCGCCATCCCTGAACCTTACTTTCCAGCCGTCCGGCAGATACCCTTTACGGCTGAACTTGTTCTTATGGAATCTCTGAAAGTCCTCATACATAGAAACTGCTCCGGGATCAAATTCCCATATGCCGTCAGCTACTTTTTTAACCTTGCCTTCGCTTTCCTCATAACAGCCTTTCCCGGCATCCTGCAAATCGCTGCCGCTGCAATACTTAATCTTTGGCTGCCACACGCCCTCCAAAGTGATATTTCTGACATCTCCGGACGGCACATAAGGCATCTTTCCCTGATCCTCTATGAAATATCTTTTCCCGTTCTTCTTTTCACAATACTCTTTTTCATACCTGAGAGTACCGTCTTCCAGGTACCAGTACCACTTGCCGCGGACCTCTGCCTTCATTCTCCAGCCCACAAAATCATATCCCGGATGCTCAAATCTGTTTTTTTCAAGAACAGAACTTCCGTCGTTTACGATAAGGCTTTCCGGCCTGTACTCTGCAAATCCGCCCTCTGATCTCATGATGCACCCTGCCGGATCGCCGTTGCGGCAAGACATTTGTTTTGATTTCAGGCCGCTGCAATAAACTACTTTATATTTTAATTCTTCCTTTCTCCAAAGGGCTTCTGCTACCATGCAGGACGCTTCCTTTTTCGGCAGAACCGGTATTACATCACATTCCGAAAAATGACGGATTGGCGGATAGCTGTCTCTTCTATATTCTTCTGCTTTTATATATGTTCCGTCTTCCAGATGCCATTTCCAGCCATCCTTTGTTTTTACCCGCAGTTTCCAGCCATCCGGCACATAGCCCTTACGGTTAAATTCATTGTGCCGGAATCTGACCCCGTCATCACACATGCTTAACGCCTTAGGGAAAAATTCCCATGAACCGTCTTCCCGCTCTCTTAATCTTCCCTTGGAATCCTTGTATGTTCCTTTTCCGGCTCCGGCTCCGCTATAGTACATGATTTTCACCGTCCATACCGCATCCAGTACAACGGCACGGACTGTGTTAAACGGAATATAAGGAATCTTACCGTCTGGTTTCAGAATATATTTCTCTTCATCCTGCCGCTCGCAGTAATCCTCCTGCCTTTTAAAAGAACCGTCTTCCAAGTACCAGAACCATCCCCGGTCATCCTCTATCCGAATATTCCAGCCCACAAAATTATAATCCGGATGGGAAAAACAATTTTCTGCCGAAAAAGCATTTCCATCATTTACCACACGCTTATTAAGCCTGTATTCGATAACCCCCGCATCATCTATCTGCATCACTCCCCGCACGGTATCATATGCGCTGCAGGTTTTTTCAGATTTAAGCACGCTGCTGTAAATAAGCGTATATTCCTGCACTTCTTTGCCCCAAAAAGCGTCAGCCACTGCCAATGATATGTGATTGACAGGAATATGAGGCAGCCTTTCCCCTTCTTCAAATACACGTACAGGCATACATTCCTCATTATGCTCATTTTGCGGAACAAGAGAGCCGTCTTCCAGATACCAAAACCATTTCCTGTCAATCTTAAAGCGCAGTTTCCATCCAGCCGGCAGATATCCTTTGCGGCTAAATCTGTTTTTTATCAGGCAGGAACTCTCATCATTTTTCACCGTTCCTTTTGTAAACAGTTCCCATGACCCTGTATTTAATTTTCGGACTTCTCCCTCGCAATTTCCATATGAGCCCCTTGCCACATCCGGATAGGCTCCGCTGTTATACCGCAGCTCATATGTCAGATTCTTTCGTTTTTCTCCGTAATCACGCCACTCTTTCTGGCTGTGTTCCATACGCCGGATTGCCGACAAAATAAAATCTGACGACTCTTTTTGCCTCTCTTTTAATATAGGCCGAACCTTGTCATAATCAATGTCAGGCAGCGGAACTGTCAGGATATCGCTCTCTTTATTAATCCTGCGTCCGGACAGCCCAAACATGTCTAACAGATGCGTTACCTTATCGCCGTTTCTTGTTCCCACATAGAGCTGTTTTTCAAAAAGTACGCTAAAACAACAGGCATGGAATGAATTTGTGAATATGCAGTCTGCATGCATGATATATCCCAGCCATTCTTCAATGCCCATATCATAATTGTATATTCTTTCTATTCCCTCGTATTCCAAAAGCCTGCCATCCTTGAGGGGCCTATCTGTAATCTCTACGATCTTGAGGTTATGCGCCCTTGCATATTTTACTGCCTGCTCTATCGTATCTTCTGCCCTCTCCATTACATAATAGAGAAATATATAATGCTCTTCCTGAGGCTTTATCAATATATTTTCATAGAATTCTTTATCGTGGAGCAACACAGGGTCAACAACTTTTGTCACTTTATTTTCAATATTTTCATCCAAATATTGCTTTAAGCTGTCTTCCCGCACGGAAATAGCGTCAATATCGCTCACATACCCAAGAAACTGTTTTTCGTCTTCTTCATTTTCACTGAAAAATACTCCCCGGCTGGCTGCATAAGATATCTTCCATTTATTTTCCATCGCCTTGCTGGCGAGAAAAAAGCCACGGTCAAAACCTGCGTTTGGCTCTTTCTTCCATATAACGTCCGTACAGCAAATGTAGCAGTCAAAACCTGGGTCTTTTATTTCCAGCAGATCACTGTCATAGCACTCTTCTGTCTTAATGTAGTTGGAATCAATAAAATTCTGAAATTTATCATACCGCCTTTCACGTTCCTCATATAATGCCCTCCATGAATCGCGAAGGCCTGTAATTCTTTTCCATTCTTCTACTTCTGTCTCATTTCTGCCGCTTGATGCAAAGTTGTTGCACATTGACGCATAATAGTCATAAGGATGCCTTAAATTATAGTCATTGAAATAAATCGGCTTATAACTTATAACCGTACTGTCAATCCCGTTTTTCAGCAAAAATTGCTGAAAAGCATAATTGTGCAGCGGACATGCGAAATTCAATCCTTTCGAGTACATATTGATGGAAATGATTCCAATCTTCATATTTTTTCCTCCTGCTTAACCATTTTATCGTAGTCTTATTTCGTAAAAAGATTATCCTCCGACAGATGAAGCTCTTCCTTAATCTTTGTTGTCGATATTCCCTCCGTCCTGTCAAGATACACAACCTCACAGATATCCCTCAGGTTTTCAAATTTTTCATGCCCGACCCAGTCACTGCCCATAACTACTACGTCTGCATGATATTTCAGGACATCCTCCCTTTTCTGATCCCAATTATTTTCCGGAATCACGAGGTCAACATATCGTATTGCTTCAAGCATTTCTTTTCTTGTCTCATAATTATGGTAAGCTTTTTTTCCCTTCACCGCATTAAACTCTTCTGTAGATATGGCTACGATCAGATAATCACCTAATGCCCTTGCCCTTTTCAGAAGCCTTATATGCCCGTAATGAAGCAGATCATATGTTCCATATGTCAATACACGTTTCATATATCCAATCTCCTATTTTTCCATGAATTCCAATATACGCTCCGTTGCATGCCCGTCGCAGCAGCACATGAATCTGTTTTTAAAATCAGTTACCTCCTGCTTGTCAAAACGCTCATTAACATGTTTGATGTAGTCAATCATCTCTTCATTTGTCTTGCACAATGGGCCTGGTGTAATTTCATCAAAATCGTAATATAGACCTCTTTCATCAATATACTCTTCAATATCATATACATAAAACAGCATCGGCCTCTCAAACAGGGCATACTCAAAAACAACCGAAGAATAATCTGAAATGCAGATATCCGCCACCGCCATCAGATCATTAATAGACATCCCCTGCCCTCTGGTCATGTCATATGCAAATGTATTTTTATACGGCTCAGGTATTTCCGGAAGCTCCGTTACTGTCTGATGATGTTTAAAAATCAAAATGTACTCATCACTAAGAGCTTCTGCAAACATCCCGACATCCAGCTTATCCGGGGATAGCCTTTTCAAACCCACCCCGCGGTATGTCGGAGCATACAAAATGACTTTTTTGCCTTTTGCTGCCGGAATTGTTTCATATAAAGTTTTATAGCAGGTTTCAAGATATCCCCGGTCAAAAAACTCATCTGTCCGGCTGACGCCTATGGGCTGAATGATTTTTTCTTCTTTACTGATTCCCATAAACTCTTCAAACACCCATGACAATTCAGGACTTGCAATTGTGACAATAGAATAATTGTTATATTCCGGATATTCTTCATATGTCTTTTGTGTTTTGAAATGCTCTTTTCCACTTGTACTCAGTCCTATCTTTTTAAACACGCCGCACCCATGCCACAACTGGATTACCTTTGTTTCTTTCCTGATGTTAAAATAACCCATGAGGCTGTTGGACTCATGAACAAATACCGCTTTCGCTGTTCCCATATCCCGGGCAAACTTCTCCGCATTGGCATAATACACAGAAGTGCCCACCTCTCCCCGGTGCAGTTCTCTCAGGATCACCTGATATTCTCCGGCTTCTTTCAGCTTATTATATATATATTTACAGCTTTGGTTCAACCCAGCTCTCGGCTGCATAAAGACGGCCACTTTCTCCACATGGAATTTTTTAAAATCATCATAAATGCCCGGAAGAATTTTTTTTACATATCTCCTTTTCAGTTCTTTTCTGTAAGCCCCGTAATTCAGCTTATCTATCTGACGGAGTATCTCCCTGACTTCTCTGTCCTCTTTCGCATTCGCACCTTTTAACATCAATGCGGCTCTTTCTTCTGACTTTTCTTTTTTTGCAAGTTCCGAAAGCATGTTTCGGAGCTCCTCTACTACCTTGTGGTCTGTTAGACGCTCCTGCTTTCTCTTTCTTGAGATATTATACGTCTCTTTTACTCCTACAGTCTTTATGTTATTTAATATCGCCTGTACGCCCATTTTTTCCATACCTTCTTTCCATACGTATCTCTTTTTTCAGCGCCTACCCAAACAGCCTGTCCATCAGGCTCACTTTCCTGTTCTTAATAATCCTGTCTTTAAACTTCTCCTCCCGCTCTGCCTTTTTCTCTGCCTTCGTCAGCGTATTATACCGCTCTATATACTCAGCATAGTGGTCGCACACCTCGTCGATTGTTCCGTATTCCTTCATCTTCCCGCCTTCCAGCCACATGGCGGTGTCACAGAACTCCCTCACCTGGGGCAGGGAATGTGAGATAAAGATAATCGTTTTTCCCTCTTCCTTAAGCTCCTTCATTCTGTCCAGGCACTTATGGGCAAACCCTTTATCTCCCACAGATAAAGCCTCGTCTATGATAAGGATGTCCGGATCCAGGCAGAGGTTAATGGAAAATCCAAGCCTGGACTTCATCCCGCTGGAATATTTCTTCACAGGCTGATAGAGGAAGTCTCCGATCTCGGCAAACTCTGCCACTCCTTCCGTAATCTCGCCGATCCTTTTTTCCGTCAGCCCCAAAAGCGCTCCCTTGAGTTTGATGTTCTCAAGGCCGGTAAGCTCCTTGTTAAGTCCGGTATTGATTGCCACAAGAGCCTGCTCCCCGTTGACGGTGATTTCTCCCTCATCCGGGGAGGCAATTCCGGACAGCACAAGAGCCATCGTTGATTTCCCGGAACCGTTGGTGCCAAGGATTCCAAGAACCTGACCCTTTTTCACGTCAAAGGAAATGTCCTTGAGCGCATAAAAGTACTGGGTCTTCTGATCCTTTTGCACATCCTTGTCTTTTCTTTTCAGCTTATAAATCTTGGATACATTTTCAAATTTAATTGCAGTTTCTTTTTCCATCTGAATTCCTCTTTGTTTATTTTTATCTGCCTCAATGCCGCGGATGCTCCGCGCTACCCTCTGCTCCGATTCCGCGGATTGCTCCGCGCTGCGCGCTCCCTCAATCCTAAAACATTCGAAATCCGCCCTTTCGGGCTGCTTTCTCATGTTTTGGCGGGTTTCAAGGTCGTGCATATACATGCAAGCATGATATGCACGACTTTGAAACCCTGGCATCTCATATCATATCTATAAATCTTGTCTTGAATTTGTACATCATGTAGCTTCCGAAGAAGAAAAGCGCCAGCGTGATTCCCCAGAACCATGCCATAGGCCATCCGTAAGCCAAAAAACCTTTATGGTAGAAGAAACAGTCCCTGTAGCCCTGCACAAGGTAATAGATCGGATTGCACATTATGATCTTTGCGACTCTTCCCCCTCCAATTCTTTCAATATTCCACAGTATCGGCGTCAGGTAGAGCAAAAGGCGCATACATGCTAAGATCAGCTTGCGGGTATCCCTCGCAAGCATGTTAAGTACAGATGTGGTCAGAGATAAGGACACCGAAAAAATAATCGTACAGAAAAGATAGTATATCAGTCCCAGCCAATGCACGCTCGGATAATATCCCTGGGTCACAAATATGACGATCAAAATGATCATCAGGCAAAAATGGTCAAAAAGCTTTTCCAGCACAACCGTCATAGGCAGTATGCTCACCGGAAACTTCATCTTCGTGATGACATTTACCTTTTTATATACAGAGTTGCACCCATCCGTAATGCATGGGCTCACATAAAACCAGACTACCATCCCCCCCAGCATCCATACCAGATATGGGATGCCCTGGACGTCCTTCCGGTTAAATACATATCCGAACACAAACCAGTATGTGAGCACCTGGATTGCCGGGTTGGCAAAGTTCCAGAAAACACCCAGCTTGCTCTCCCGCATGTCCGCCAGCAGTTCATATTTGGATATGGACACGATTCTATGAAAATTCTGATAGTTTTCACTCAGAACATACTTCGCACTTGTAAACAATGTTTTTCCTCCCTGTTATTTCATCAGCCTTCCGGACACTTCCCTTGTGCCGAACCCAAAAATCTGCTCTGTCTCCCTGTACTGTATCATGGCGCGGAACGTATAAAGATCCTCTGGTGTCGTAACTTTGATGTTTCCTCTCGGACCCTCCACCAAAGTCACGTTTTTCCCCAGCTTTTTCATCATGGAGCACGTGTCCACCACACCCTCATACCCCGGATTGTCCTTCCGCATGAGCGCATGGGCCTCGAGCACCTCCCCCAGCCGGAAACACTGAGGAGCCTGAGCCGTGTAAAAATCAGCTCTCGGCGGTATCTCGTCTATATTCCGTCCGTCTGTGCAGACAACCGGGGTCTCATAGAGCGGCGTACATGTAACGGCAGTGCCGTATCTCTCCACACATTCCAGATCCTCGTCAATCAGTTCTTTCGTAATGCACGGGCGCACCCCGTCATGGATCAGCACGACTGCGTCCGGCGTGTTGTTCTCCCTTGCCGCCTGAAGGGCATTGTAGATAGAATCAAGCCCTGTAGCTCCGCCCGGCACTATTTTTACAATTTTTGAGATCATATGCCTGTCCGCAAGTTTTCGGAGTTTCCTTATATATTCCTCCTTACAGGATACATAAATCTCATCAATATGCGGATGCTCCTCAAAAATATCCAGCGTATGGATAATGATTGGCTTGCCGTTCACTTCAATAAACTGTTTCGGAAGTCCGGATCCCATCCTGGCTCCCACTCCTCCTGCAAATATAATCGCGATATTCTTTCCCATGCTCCTACTCTCCCTCAATCTCCAGATATTCAAGAGTCCTCTTAAAACCTTCTTTTACGGAATATTTCGGGAGCCACCCGATTCCGCGGAGTTTCTCGCTGCTTAAGATGCCAAGCGTATAGGGTGCAGTTCCCTTCGTTCCTCCCTCGGGAATGTCAAATACAAGCTTAAGCCCCCGCTCCGGGTAAATGTCTACCATAATTTCTGCAAGTTCCCGGATAGAGACCTTTCCGGCCTCGTTTCCGATGTTGTAGACAGTCTCCGGAGAACTTAAAAGAATCCGGTAGAGCGCTGCCACGGCGTCACCGATGTAGGTGTATGTCCTCACCGCCGTTCCCTCGCTTTTCAGCACGATGTCCTCATTGTGAAATACATTCTTCAGGAAATCCGCCTGCACTCTTCCGTCATATATCGACATGCCGGGCCCGTATGTGTGGGCGAGCCTTGCAATCTTCGTATTCAGCCCATACTCATCGCGGAAACATACGCACATTGTTTCCGCCGCCTTCTTGCCCTCCGAATAGCAGGAACGAGGATTTAACTGGTCTACGAACCCATAGGTGTCCTCATGGAAAAATTCCTGTCCATCCTCCGGCTGTCCGTAAACTTCTCTTGAAGAAATAAAAAGATACCCATCCGCTTTCTTTTCTCTTGCCAGGCTCAGCGTATTGAAAGTTCCAAGCGTGTTCGCCGCAATGGTCTCCACCGGCTGGCTCTGCATGATAAGAGGGCTTGCGGGACTTGCCGCATGGATGATGTAATCCACATCTCCCTCTATGCTAAGCTTTTCCGTCACGTCGTGGGCAATCACTTCCACATCCTCCCGCTCCCTTATCTCCTGCGGCAGCTTTGAAACATTCCTGAGCATCGCCAGCACGCGGATTCCATAGGAACGCCTGTCATTGAGCATCGTCAGCGCATGCAGCATGTATGTGCCGATCATTCCGCTTGCCCCCGTGATAAGAACCCGCTTTCCTTTTAACTTTTCCCATTCAATATCCTCTCCGATAATCGTTTCCAGATCCTCTTCAAAAACTCTGTTCATATCCGTCCTCCAATTTCTTCTCTTTCTACATCAATGAAAATACAAAATCTACAATATCTTTTGTAGCATGCTTCGTAGGAGCTACATACTTTTCTGCAAACTTTCCAAGCGCCTCCATATCATATCCGCCGTCAGTTTCCGCTGATTCAACCGCCGACGCAATCTCCCGGGCATCGCCTGATATCGGGCCGGGAAGCTCCTTATAATAGTCTATCGCCAGGCCTCTTCCATCCGTGTAGAGATCCATGTCAAAATTATAAAAAAACAGCGGAATGCGCCGCACCGCAGCCTCATACACGATACAGGAATAATCGCTGACCACATAATCAGCCACGAACAGCATGTCAAAACTTGAAAACTCATCTGCCGTAGCAATCTCTTCTCCCGCACATGTCTTAGACAAAGGATGCAGTTTCGCCACAAAACAATATTTCTCATGGTCCACAGCCATTTCAAGCTCCTTCAGCGCCCGGGCAAATGCCTCCTCATTCTTACGGAACGTCGGGCAATAGAGAATCACAGGTTTTTCTTTAAACTCCGGATATATGCCGTAAATCTTCTCCCGGACCCGCTCTTCATACTTCTCACTATTCAGCAGGTCAAGCCGGGGAAGGGGCATGGTCATAATCTTGGCCGCATCATACCCAAAGCCGCTGGCAAGATGGTCTTTATAAGCGTCGGAGCTTGCGAAAATATGATCATAATTCCGGTGCATCTTCATTGCATATGCAATCTCGCTCCTGCTCCCTTCTTCCGTGTCAAGAGACGTATAGCCGAACTTCTTCATCGTTCCCATAGAGTGCCACATCTGTATGACTTTCAGGTCTTTCCTGTGGTTCAATATGCTCACAACGATACAGTAACTGTCCAGTATGGCAACCTTCGAGGTTGCGATGTGGAACATCTGCACAAGCATATGAAAACCATACTTTATCTTATCCGACAGCGAAGAATCCGCCCCTCCATCTAAAGTATGGCACAAAAGCACCACTTTCACTCTTTCATCCCTGAGTTTTATCCCTTTTCTCACCATCAGGAATTCGTCCGACGGCTTATTATCCTGTCGGCTCAGCATCGTGACCTTTTTCCTCACCGGCAGAAATTTCATAAAGGCATACACTGCGTTCAGAACAGCGGTTCCCACCTTTATGATCCCAATCTTAATTTTCATCATCTTTTTTTTCTTCCCACTTTTCAAATTTATACGGACAGTGCTTGCTTTTCCCTCCAAACGCCTCCGTACTGTCCTTTTTCAGGAGGACGATCACAGTCTGGAAGATCAGCTGGATATCCTTCAATATGCTGAACTGCTCGATATACATCATATCCATGACCAGTTTGTCTTTCGGCGTTGTATTATATTTTCCCGTAATCTGGGCATATCCCGTAAGTCCTGCCTTTACCCGCAGCCTGTACTTGAACTCCGGCAGCTCGTCCGTGTATTCCTCCACATTCTTAAGCATCTCAGGCCGGGGGCCCACAAGGGTCATATCCCCTTTCAGCACATTAAGAAGCTGGGGCAGCTCGTCAATCCTTGTCCTTCTTAAGAACTTTCCTACCTTCGTGATGCGGTCGTCATCTTTTGTGGCAGAATGGTTGTCGTCATTTGGTTTCATCGTCCGCAGCTTATACACATCGAACTGTTTTCCGTGGATAGTGGCGCGCTTTTGCTTAAAGAGCACGGAACCGCCGTCCTCCACCTTAATTGCCGCCATGGCACACAGCCAGACCGGCGCCGAGAGAATCCCGAATCCCAGGGAGAATGCGATATCCATGATACGTTTCACGATCCTCTGCTCCATGGTGAGGGATTTTACATTGCGGTTAAATAAATATACGTCGTCCAGCACATACTGCTTTGCGTTAAGCTCCATGATATCTTCTATCTCGGGGTTGAAATAGACGTTCACCTTATAGCGGTAGCACCAGCGCATAATGTCAGTGCGGGCCTCCACCGGCACATCATACACAAACACGGTCTCCGCGGCTTTAATCTGTCTTTTGATCTGGTCGCTGCGATAGTCCAGTACCGATGACACCTGGTACTGTTTTTTAAACCTCTGCATGGCAAACACAATCTCATCCAGACTCCTCTGGGATGAGGTGATCACACAGCACTTTTCCGGCTCATGAATAAGAAAAAAAAGCCAATTCCCAAAATAAGCAAAAAAGATGATCACAGCAATCTGCTCCGCAAACGCCAGCACAAGCAGCCCAAGGCTCAAAAAACGGAACCCATAGACATTGGGCTGGTTCGTCCTCATGATCATGAGCTGTACATAGGTGATGATGTCCGTACAGGCTACCGCAAGGGCAAGCGAGTAGATAATAGGCTTGCTCTTCCTGCGCCCCACGTCATATCTCCCATATACTGACAAAAACAATAAACCCACGACGGCAAACGTTGACACCGTAATACCAAGCGTTCTCGACAGGCGGGTCAGGCCGATGCTGTCTTTTCCCATTACATGCAGAAAAGCAAACATCAATGTTATATAAAAAACAAATTTAATAAACAGCCACATGGTTGTCTCAAATTTATGCAGATGCTTTTTCATAGTCCCTCCAAAGCAGACTTTAATACTATATTTACAGTTATAGCTCATAACATTATAAACGAATATCCCTCTTATTTCAAGCAATAAGAGGGATACTGTCGATTTTCCTTGTTATTTCCGTTTTCCTTTCACGCCCGGAGTCGTGTATGCGCCTTTATAAATCCCGCTGCACGCCCTTGCCGTGTAATAATATGTCACTCCTTTTTTCGCCTTTTTGTCCGTGTAAGTCACTTTGCTTCCACCCTTGACCGTGGCAATCTTTGTGTATTTGCCTCCAGGTTTCTTCCGGTAAATATCATAAGTCACTGCGCTCTTAACCTTTTTCCAAGTAACCTTCACCCCGGACTTGCTGCCCTTTGCCGATACCATGGAAGGATTCGTAAGACGCCGGATCGTAAGCCCTTTTTTGTCGTAACTGCTTGTCTTGCTGCCATTGTACGCCCGCACGGTGTACACATGCTTTTTCCCTGCTGCCATTGACTTATCTGTATATTTTACCGTGGAGCCGGACGTAATCTTCTTGATCCTCTTCCAGCCGCCCCCGCTCTTGCGGTAGACATAATATCCTTTTGCTGCCGACACCTTTTTCCATTTTATCACGATGCCGGACTTGCTGTTAGAGACAGAGGAAAGTTTCGGCTGCCCGAGAGAAGAGGCTTGGGATGCAGCGCCGCTCACCGCAATGCCGACAGCGTCCATAAGCCTTCCGGAACCTGTAACCGCATAGATTATGCAGTTTCCGGCTTTCACCCCTTTTACTTTTCCCGCGCCGTCCACCGTCGCCACCGCCGGATTGCTAGTCTCATAATAGACCTTTCCCCCGCCCGAGGATACAGATGCGCTCAACTGTTTCTCTGCTCCCGCCTTAACGGTACTGTCCGTATCCGGCTGCACATACCTGGAAGAGATATATCCGCTCTTTCCTCCGTACGACACCTTATACCAGTAGGGATTCTTCTCCTGGTTGGTGACAGATACATCCATGTCCGTATGCACCGCTCCGGAAAGCGTGACGGTCTTTCCCTCCGGTACTGTTCCCAGGGAAGAATATCCCGAAGACGGACCTTTCCGCAACGTCACATCCGCAGTCGCCTTCCCGGTCTTTACGGACTTTTTAATTGTCACTCCTGCAGTCTGGGACGGCATATCTTTGTACACCGGGATGTAAAACACATTCGCATTGTTCACAATACCCATGTTACTGTAGGCATTATAAGTCGTCTTAGCCTCCGATGCCGCAGCTGTCAAGTTCTGCATGTACTGATGTTGGTAATACGGAGACGATATCGTATTGAACTTCTGGTAGTATACCGTGTTCTGCCCCCTGGCTATATAGGCGCTGGCAAGATACTGCGCGCCACCGTCAATGGCTTTTACCGGGGAATTCCACGGCCTCCCGTAGCCGCTTTTGCCTTTGGCATAAGTCAGCCCGTTGGCAATGGCGGAACCGGTGCTGGTAGAATACGCCCCTATATTATAGAAATTATAATACCCCCGATAGGGTTTGCCCCCATAAGAATAATTCCCGGAGATACTGCCGTTTTTCAGGTTTCCTCCCGTCTCCTGCCGTATTTTCGCCGCCAGGAACAGCGGACTCACCTTCGTTCTCTGCCCCGCGGCGTAAACTGCCTGGGAATATGTGAGGCTAAGAGGCACTGTTCTGCCGTTTGTATCTATATAAGATATTTTATTGCTGCTGCCAAGATCCGTTCCCTTCAGCACATTCTGCACTCCTGCCAGCTGATGATACCCCGCATTGTAATTGAGCGCTTCAAACATGTAGATATAATTGTCTGTCAGGAAATTCCTCGGATCCGCATAGTATGCCACCGCCGGCTTGCTTGCCGATACCCATGTGGAACCGTCCTTCGGTATATATGTACCCTTGGACGCATTATAATCCGTCTCCGCCTTGCTCAGCAGTATTCCTTCCGACGTCTTCGGAAGAAGGCTTCTGTTTGCTCCCGATGTGGAGGACGACACACTCTCTGCCGCCACTACGTCATTCCACTTAAGAGAGCTGTTCATAGCGACAAATATCCAGTTTGGATGCTTTGCATGGAGCTGTTTTAAGTATGTCTGGTAAGATGCCGGAAACTTTGCAAGCTCCGTGCTGTAGCTGCCCACCGCCTGAGTTCTCGCCTGGCGCAGCAGCTTTTCATACTCATCCAGCAATGCCTGGGTAGCCGCATCCGGCGCTCCTTCCCCGTCCGGCATATCTCCGGGCTCTGCCGCCGGCAGCTCGTCTCTTTCTTCCTGCGGCTGCTCCGCCTGATTGCTTTCTGCAGGCCCACGGCCTTCCGCCGCATCTTCTTCCTTACCGTCCTCACTGCCTGAATCCAAAGTTTCGCTCAGCCCGCCGTCCGGCAGCCCGCCAGCCGGCTGGCCGTCCTCCGTAAGATTTTCTTCTTCGGCTCCGTCCCCATCGGAAACCGTGCTTTCTTCCTGCACCGTATTCTGAATATCCCCGGCGCTGACTGCCATGCTGCTAATCAGGCACCCCGCCAGAACCGCAGACAGCATTCTGCGTACTTTTCTTAATTTCAAATTCATCACTCCCCTGTTTTTTTTCAGAATGCATCCCCTAACATAGCCCGTCCAGACAGAGCAGGCTAATATAGTTTCCCCGGATACATCCCTTTTTCGATCAGGCCGCGGATTGCCCTCACAACCGCCGCCTTGTCTTCTTTATACGTTACGCCAAACCATCTGTCATGGGATGGCAGCACTTTCACCCGTGCCTCCTTCTTTCCCAGCATGTCTCCGATAATCTGCGGGAGAAGGTACTCCTTTTTCAGTTCGTTTCCGTCCAGATTGGCAAGAAACTCTTCAAACCCCTGTTCTAATTTCCCGAAAAACTGCGGGGGCAGCCCCCACATATTCATAGACACGGAGGAATCAAGTGAAATCTTTATCTCCCTTCCGTCCCTCAGGGCCGACGCATACCCGTCTTTTCCCGTAATGTCATAAGTCTCCTCTATGTCAGTGAGCATAGATTCCTTATTGACGCAGCAGACGCCCCTTGTCACCGTTCCGTTTTCGCTCAGTGTATTCTTTAGCACAAACCCGGCCATGCAGATATCCATAATTCCCGGCTCGCCGACGGTTTCTGCGTTCCGGCAGGACAGATGTCCGTAGATTGCACGGTACGCTTCTTTTCCGTAATAATCGTCCGCATTGATGACGAGAAACGGCTCCTTCACAATATCCTTGCAGCTAAGGACTGCCTGCCCGGTTCCCCACGGCTTTTTTCGGTCTTTCCATCTTCCTTTATATGCCTCCGGGATATCCCCCAGCTCCTGGTATGCATAAGCCACATTTACTTTCTTTTCAATCCTGCTGCCGATAATCCTCTTAAAATCCTCTTCCAGGTTTTTTCGGATTACAAACACAACTTTGTTAAAGCCTGCCTCCACAGCATCGTGGACCGAATAGTCCATGATAATCTCCCCGTTAGGCCCTACCGGCTCCAGCTGCTTGATGCCGCCGCCGAACCTGCTCCCAATCCCCGCCGCCATAATGACAAGTGTCATGTCTTTTTTCACCAGGGAACTCCCTTGTGCGCCATTTCGTCCGTCCTCGTTCATTTTACCTGATTCCCCTTTCTTTTGTCTACAAGATTAATTTTCCATTAGTTTTTCCATTTTATTCTTTATCTCCTCAACGGAGCCTTCATCCGGCACCGTCACATAAAGCGGACCCCCTCTGTAGGAATAGCAGTATTTCTTCCCGCTGTCATCACCGCTCGCCGCAACAGATTCAATCTCCCAGCCTTTCATGCCGCCTATCTGCATCTGAATAAGCGACTTGATCTGATTCTCTGAAAGGTTCGTCTCAGCATTTCCTGCTACACTGTTGATCATCCCGTTGGCATACCGCACGATCATCGGCGACATGCACTTTTTGATCAGAGCCGTAAGAAGAGCCTGCTGATTCTTCCCTCTCTGGTTGTCCCCGGCTGCCAGCGCTTTTCTCTCCCTTACAAATGCCAGCGCCTGTTTGCCGTTAAAATGGTTCTTCCCTTCTTTTACATCTACAATCTCCCCGGCTTCTTTCCCTGTCTGGAATGCAAGCTCCGACTCTACGTCCACACCGCCCATGACATCCACGATTTCCTCAACAGATGTAAAATTCACACGCACATAGAAAGGAATCTCCGTATTATAAAGTTCCTCCAGCGTCTCCATGGAAGTACCCACGCCGTAGTTCCCCGCATGGGTGAGCTTGTCCCGCTCTCCCCCCGACACCCCTGGAATGGGAACATAATAATCCCTTGGCGTCGTTGTCAGGAGAATCTTATTTTCTTTCGGATTGATGGTGGCAATCAGGTTCACATCGCTTCTGCTCTCCTGGTCGATATCCCCATATACGTCAATTCCGCTTATATACACATTAAATGGCTGCTCCGTCACCGGGTATGTCGGCTGCCCGGCATGGCTGCCGCTTTCCTCGCCGACCGCAATCTTATCAAGCGCCGCGTTTACTTTTAACCCATAGATCCCGCCAACAATCAAGAGCGCGCTCAGCACAACAGACAAGCCCTTCCCTGACCCGCGTCGCCTCCTGCTCCTTCTCGCCCGTTCTGAAAGCGCCCTCACGACAAAAAGCAACGCCAGCAGCAAAAGTGCCAGCCCTGCCAAATACTGCCGGGGCAATATGCCGAGAAGAACCATGGCCGCCACGAAAAAAAGAGAGGCCGCCATCTGCACTGTCCATAAAAGACGCCCAAACGCACTTTTCCTCCTTGTCCGTTTCCTCTCTTTTCTGCCGCCCCTTCTTCTCGGCCTTTTTCTTTCGCTTTCATTCTGATGATTTTTGATATATCTCAGCTGATCACGATATTCCATATGCCTCCCCCGTCTGCTGTTCAATAAGATACATCTTATTGTTTCTATTCGCCAAGTCCGCTTTCCACCTCGTCAATCATAGCTTTCAAGGCTTCTTCCTCGTCGTCTCCGTCACAGACAAGCGTAATCCGATCCCCTTTCTTTATACATGCGCCCAAAACGCTAAGAACGCTTTTGGCATTTGCTATCGTATCATCATATTCGAATAACACTTTACAGTCAAACTGGTTTGCCGTATTACAAAATATCCCTGCAGGCCTTAGATGCAACCCAGTCGGATTGTATATTGTAACTTCTTTTCTAACCATGTTCTTTTCTCCGCCCCATTATTCTTTCATGCTCAATATGACTTGCACTTTTACATCCTTTTCGAGAAAACATCCGTTCGGCAGGCTCACAGCCACTGGAACACTGTATTCCCCTGCTTTTGTATAATTCTTCAGGTCAATGCTGACGCTGTGGTCAATCACAAGGCCGCCGAGCACATTCTGAGGGCCTCCCACCTGGACTTGAAGCGCATCCGCAGCCGCATAATTCATTGTCAGCTCTTCTGAAAGATTGTTCACCGTTATCGAGCCCACTGAAATGTCGTATGTCTTCGTACCATCTTTCTCCACAGAGATCGTGACTACGATCAGTCCTGCATTCTCATCCGCTAGTTTGACATTGTCCGGAAGATAATCCGCCACATTGACAATCTCTTCCGTCTTTTCCTTTACCTCAGATACATCCAATGCTTCCGCCGGTATGTCAATGCTCTCAATTCTATTTATAACATTGCTCCTTCCGGCGATCTGCACCTGTTCAGGCTCAACTGTGATCCCCGCAAACTCATATCCTCTCGCCGCCTGTATCTGTGAAGTGTCAAAGTTCAGGGAAACATTCTTTGTATTCAGGATCTGCACTTTGACTCCAACGCCTTCCATGCCCAGGTTATTGGAAAGAAGGTTCTGATCAATGATATTATTATTTGAATCGTACAGCACAAGCTCCGACTCAAGCATCGTATCCCTGGAAAGTCCTGAGACGCTCACGGATGCCTCTACCCTGCTAATCTCATCAATGACAGATTTCGGTCCTCTGATGGAAACCTTCTCAGGCAGAGCCTGGATATCCCCAAGCACATATCCGTCCCTGACCGAACCTGTCGTCGTAGGAACGATCGGGAATCTCTTTGTCTGCTCATCCTCCAGGCGTATCTGCAGATTCCTGGGAGTCGCCTGCGCGTCCTCATAGCGGCCTTCGAATCCCCTGATTGAGATATCAATAGGAATCTGTGTGTCCAGAGTCAGCTCCTTGATGTCCGCAACTGCAATGATATCCTCTTCCTTGATTTTATTAAGCGTTTTTCTCTTCGCAGTAACCGTAACATCCACACTCTGTGTATTGTCCATAATCTGATAGGTCTGCGGCTGTTTCGCATTTGCAAGGACCTCCTCATTAATAATCGAAACAGGAACATCTGAAAATGTCTTATGCATTACCGGATCGTCGATATTAACCACCATCAGCCACAGCATAAATGCCACAAAAAAGGCTAATATCTTAAAACCAATATTATTCATCAGCCTTTTTTTCATTTTTAAGCCTTCCTTTCCAAAATGCTGCAAATTTACCTGTTTCGGTCTTTCGATTCCGCACTTCCTGCAGATAGCCCCTGAGTTCATCCCTGGTGATATCGCGGTTCAGCCGGCCGCCGCATGCTGCAGACACAGCGCCTGTCTCCTCCGATACGGCTATAACAAGCGCATCGCTGACCTCGCTCATACCGACAGCTGCCCTGTGCCTTGTTCCCAGATCCTTGCTAAGGCCCATATTATCAGATAACGGAAGGTAGCAAGTCGCCGAGACAATCCTGTCACCCCTTATGATAATCGCTCCGTCGTGCAGCGGCGTATTATGTTCGAAGATATTGATGAGCACCTGCATGGAAACAATACAATCCATGCGTATGCCCGTACTCTCATATTCCGTCAGGTGTATGGCGCGCTCTACTACAATAAGCGCCCCGGTTTTCACCCTTCCCATGCTAAAGCAGGCATCTATAATGCCCTCCATCGTCTCCTCGCTGAACTTCTCACGCTCTCTGTACGACTCAAAAGGCACCACTGAAGACAGGAATTTCTTTTCACCAAGCTTTTCCAGCGCCCTCCTAAGCTCAGGCTGGAATACCACAACAACCACTATCGCCATGACCGAGATAGCATTTTTGGCAACGTAGAGTATCGTATGCATCTGAAACAACGTGGCCAGAAGAATGAAACCCGCCAAAACAAGAATGCCTTTCATCAGCATCCATGCCTTTGTATTTTTAATCCAGATAATTACACGATAGATTAAAAATGCAAGAATCAGCACCTCTACAATATCCGTGATATGAATCTCTGGAAAATAAACACCTGAAATATAATTATCCAAAATCTGTGAAATTCTGCGTTCCATCCTCCTCACCTCCTTTTTCCTGGATTCTTCTCTTATATCCTTCCCTGATTAACGCGTCCTCGACGAATGCCTTGCACTCTCGGAATGGCTCCTTTTCCCTGAAAGCCTTGCATCTTTCTCCACTCTGCCGTCTCCTCTCGCAGCCCTTCGGTTTCTCACAGATTCCGTGTCCATGATCTCTGTCTCACGGTGTCCGTTAATCCTTTTGACTGTCTTCTCCGGTTTTGCCACTGAAAGTTTCGGAACTGCTTTCACGTAATAATAATACTCATCATCCTCATACTGCAGGCTCTCGCTCTTCGTATAGTCCACCGCAAAGAAGAACAGCTCAAGCACAAATCCAATAACCACTGCAGCCGCGCTGCCCGCTCCGAGCATGCCATAGGAAGTATGCACTCCAAGCGCCATATCCCCTGCAATGTTCACAGACACATAGGCAATTGTTCCCGCCGCGATGGCGATCTTCCACGCATGATTCATAGACTGCCTCCTGAGCGTGTATGCCACAAGAAATGCAATTACAAAAGCTACGATTGTAATCCACATTTCTTTATTCTGGAACACCTGTTTCAAATAAGCAGGAATCTCAGACATGATTCCCGAAAGCCCGCTGCCCGAAAGGCCCGGCGCCGCCTTTTTTACATATTCCATCATAAAATATGTAATCGTACCGCACGCAACCGCCACCATGCATACCGGCGCAGAGATAAGCGCATAGGCCAGGGGAACGGCAAACGGTATCTTGAATGCAAAAGCTATCGGCATAAGCAATACCACAACCGCCATCTTCGGCGTAAGCCTGAAATAAAAAATATACATGACCAAAAATACAACCGCCGTAACGGCAAGAGTACCTATTGACACCGCATACATGTGAACCAGCACCACCGCCGTCGCCGCGAGGACTGTCATAATAGGCGGGAAAAACGTGCAGATCACCGCCAGCGCCAGCGTTGCTGCCGGCGAAGCTGCTGCTTTCATAAATCCGACGTTTTGATTGATCGTATAAAATGTCAGCAGGGCCAGGACAAACTGCACCGCCTTATCGATGACCAGAGACCGCTGCGCGTATATCTCCTGCAATTTTCCTTTGATTACAAATACTCCATCCATCTACTTTTTCTCCCTTTCATACCACTTAAGAAGCCTTGTCAGGTCGTGGTTATATTTCTTTACCCTCATCCTTGCGTCTTTGTGTTTCTGATTATATATATAACTTGAAATAACTGCATATATAACGACCGTGCCAAGATATCCCACGACAAAAATCATCAGAAACATGATCATCAGGCTGTTGGACATGCTGTCCATCAATGCATCAAGCCCTGCCAGGACAATCATGACCGCCACGCACACATATCCGGCCGTAACCCACAGGATAGAGCTGAAAATATGCATCCCCGCATAATCCTTCCTGTAATATTCACTGACTTTGAAATCCTCCTTGCCCTGCGTATGTTCATACAATGCAAGTTTTGTCATCAATTTTACTTTCTGTTCGTCAATCATAATGCACCCCAAAAATATATTGTCATAAATTAACCATTAGTTTTAGTATAACAAATATCAGTTTCCTTGTCCAATACTTATCGCCAAATAGAAGACTTTTTCTGCTCCTGCTTTTTTCAGCGTTTTTGCCGCCTCATCTACTGTGCTGCCTGTTGTATAGATGTCATCCGTCAGCAGCACCGACCTGCTCTTTAAAAAAACACGCCTGCGTTTTTCCACAGAAAATGCGCCATTAAGGTTCTGCCTGCGTTTCCTTGGCGTAAGATTCTTCTGCGGAGCGGTTTCCCGAATCCTTTTAAGCAATCTCTCTTCCACCGGAATATCCAGCACTTTTCCAAGCTCCCTTGCCAGGACTGCCGCCTGGTTATATCCTCTTTTCTTGTATTTTCCGGGATAAAGTGGCACCGGGATGATGATGTCTATGCCCCATCCTGCCAGCGCCTCCCCGTACTCCGCCGCCATCTCCTTCGCATAAAATGACCCGAAGCTCCTCCGGTTATGGAATTTAAACTGATAAACCGACGTATTCACAGGAGGCTTATGCACCCACAGAGCTGCCCCCCTGTCATATTCATGCCGGGCATCCAGGCAGTCACGGCAGTATTCCTGCTCCGCGTCTTTGACCGGTTTCCCGCACTTCATGCACTTCGGCTCCCGCACTTTCAGCCTGTCCGTTTTCTTCCTACATTCCCCGCAGATTCCCTGAGCCGATACTTTGCCGCAAAAAGGGCATACCTCCGGCCAAAACAGTTTCAAAAGTTTTGTTATTTTCAATAAAATTCACGGATTCGTTCTGCCAGGGTCGTATTCCTGGCCTGTTCATCTCCATTTTCTATCATCCCCTGAAAGACAGCATCATTCCCTACAAGTGTAACACATTTTCTCGCCCTCGTCACAGCCGTATACAGAAGATTTCTGTTAAAAAGCTGCCTCGGCCCCTGGAGGAGCGGTATCACCACCGCGGGATATTCGCTCCCCTGGGCTTTATGTATCGTAACCGCATAGGCGTGCTCCAGCTCTTCCAGCATCGAAAACGGATAGCTCACCTTTCTTTTTTCATCAAATTCCACTACAAGCGTCTCATCGTAGCTGTTTATACTGCTCACAACCCCCATGTCGCCGTTAAAGACGCCAACGCCTTTGTCAACCTCCAGCCCATACTTCGTCTCAATCTTCCACTCAAGCTGGTAATTATTTTTAATCTGCATGACCTTGTCGCCTTCCCGGAAGATGCGGTCTCCGGCTTCTTTTTCCGCCTTTCCCCCTCCGGGAGGATTCAGATACTCCTGGAGGATCCGGTTCAGGCGCTCCACTCCTAAGAGGCCTTTCCGCATAGGAGTCAGCACCTGGATATCAAAAGGCTTTGCATCCACATATTTCGGCATCTTCTGCTGAACCAGAGTTATCACCACGCTGATGATGACATTTGCATCCTGCCTTTTTAGGAAAAAGAAATCTCTGCTCTTATTGTCTAAGACAACCGGCTCCCCCCGGTTGATCTTATGGGCATTTACCACGATATCGCTCTCTCCTGCCTGTCGGAATATCTTTGTCAGCATCACTACCGGAAAACATTCCGAACAGATGATATCTTTAAGCACGCTCCCTGCCCCTACGCTGGGGAGCTGGTTCACATCCCCCACAAGTATAAGCCTCGTTCCTGGAATGACCGCATTAAGCAGTGCATGCATAAGCGGAAGGTCTACCATCGACATCTCGTCGATGATAATGACATCTGCTTCCAGCGGGTTCTCGGCATTCCTCTGGAATCCGCCCAGGCTCTCCTCCTCCGGGTTGCCGTTCACTTCCAGCAGCCGATGTATCGTCTGCGCCTCATAGCCGGTAGTTTCCGTCATACGCTTTGCCGCCCTGCCTGTAGGCGCAGCCAAGAACAGATCCATCCCCTCGCTCTCAAAAAAGTGAATCATGGCATTGATGGTCGTAGTCTTCCCGGTTCCCGGCCCTCCAGTCAGGACCATGACCCCGTTTCTCGCACCCTCCATCACTGCCCTCTGCTGGCGTTCATCCAGCTTAAGCCCTGTATTTTCCTCTATGCTGCGAATCCTGCTTTCCAGGACAGTGTCGGCTATCTCATAGTGGACATTCAGGTCATGCAGCATCTTTGCCGAGTTAAGCTCCATGTAGTAATAGCGGGATGCGTAAATCTTTTCTCCGTTCTCCCCCTTGACTACAATCTTTTTTTCCATGGCAAGATCCATCAGGTATTTCTCTAAATCATCAATCTCTGTCCCAAGCAGCTCTCCCGTCCGCCGCAAAAGCATCTGCCTGCAAAGATACACATGTCCTTCATTCACGCTCTGCAGGAGGGTATAGAAAATACCGCTGCGGATGCGGTAATCGGAATCTGCACGAATTCCGACCTTCGACGCAATCTCATCAGCGGTCTTGAAACCAATTCCCGATATATGGTCTGCCAGCTGATAAGGATTCTCCTCAATGACACGGTAAACACCCTGCCCGTAATGCTGGTATATCTTCGCCGCAAGGGCCGTGGAGATCCCATATTTCTGCAGAAAAAGCATGGCTTGCCTGACATCTCTTTTCTCCTCCACCTGTACCGATATCTCCCTTGCCATGCGCTCGCTGATACCCTTGATCTCCGCCAGGCGTTCCGGCTCCTCCTCAATGATCCGGAACGTATCCTCCCGAAACTTTTTGACAATCCTTCCCGCCAGCGCCGCGCCGATGCCTTTGATCGCCCCTGAGCCTAAGTAACGCTCAATCGACACTAGGTCCTCCGCTTTGCACGCTTTCGCCTCCTCTACCTGGAACTGGGTTCCGTAAAGTTTATGCATGGCATATCCCCCGGATAATTCCAAAAGCTCCCCTTCCTCAATAAAATGGAACTTTCCCACACAGGTAAGGTCTCCGTCGTCATTATTCAGATTAAACACCGTATACCCGTTCCCTTCATTGCGGTACACAATGTGCTCTACATATCCTTTCACCGTTTCCATATATCTTTTGCATTACTCCCTGTACATACTTGTAAGCTCAACGAACTGCCCGGTACCGACGGCAACCACCTGGGTCGGGTCTTCGGCAGTCATCGTATTGATGCCCGTCCGTTCCTCAATCATCTCCTCCAGCCCGCGAAGCAGCGCGCCGCCGCCGGTCAGCATGATTCCCCTGTCCAGAATGTCAGAAGACAGCTCCGGCGGGGTTCGTTCCAGGACGCTCGTGACTGCCTCCACTATCTGCCCCGAAGTCTCCCGCAATGCCTCTTCTGTCTCGGCGGAAGTCACCGTAACTGTCTTCGGAAGCCCTGTCAGCAGATTCCTTCCCCGAACCTCCATAGCATCATTCTCCATGAGCTGGTATGTGGTTCCAATCTGAATCTTAATATCCTCGGCAGTCCGCTCCCCAATCAGCAAGTTATGCTTTTTACGCATGAACCTTACGATTGCCTCGTCAAAATCATCTCCCGCCACTTTCAGCGACGTATTCACCACTGTGCCTCCGAGGGAGATCACGGCAACATCCGTAGTTCCCCCGCCGATATCTACGATCATGTTACCGCAGGGCTTTGAGATATCGATGCCTGCGCCTATCGCCGCAGCCACCGGCTCTTCAATCAAGTTGACATCCCTTGCCCCTGCCGCAAAGGTCGCCTCCTCCACCGCTTTTTTCTCTACCTCTGTCACCCCGCTGGGCACGCAGATGCTGATGCAGGGCTTTCGGAACGTCCTGCGCCCCATAGCCTTCTGCACAAAATACTTTATCATCTTTTCAGTTACTGTATAGTCAGATATAACGCCCTTTCTCAGAGGGCGGATGGCAATCACGTTTCCCGGCGTGCGCCCAAGCATCAGCCTAGCCTCCTCGCCGATTGCCTTTATCGTATTCGTATCACGGTCAAATGCTACTACAGAGGGTTCTTTCAGTATCACACCCTTGCCCTTGACATATACAAGGACACTGGCTGTCCCCAAATCAATCCCAATATCTACTGACATGTATAAATCCCCCTTCAACCTGCTCATATTCACGGGATGCCCTAACGGGTATTATATCCCGAACCCCGCCAAATAGAAACCTTTATTTTCTTAATTCTTTCTGAAGCATATCTTTAATGTACTTTCCCGTATAGGAGACAGAGTTCTGCGCCACTTCCTCCGGCGTTCCCCTGGCGATCACCGTTCCGCCCCCGTCGCCTCCTTCCGGCCCCATGTCAATGATGTAATCTGCTGTCTTGATCACGTCCAGGTTATGTTCGATGACAAGAACCGTATTGCCGTCCGCCGACAGCCTCCGCAAAATCTCCGTCAGCTTATGGACATCCGCAAAGTGCAGCCCTGTAGTCGGTTCGTCCAAGATGTAGATTGTCTTCCCGGTGCTGCGCTTGCTCAGCTCCGACGCCAGCTTAATTCTCTGGGCCTCCCCTCCGGAAAGCTCTGTGGACGGCTGCCCCAGGCGTATATAGGAAAGGCCTACGTCATAAAGCGTTTCCATCTTTCTCCGTATGCTCGGCACGTTCTCGAAGAAATGCATTGCCTCCTCTACCGTCATATTCAGGACGTCGTAAATATTCTTCCCTTTATACTTAACTTCCAGCGTCTCCCGGTTATACCGTTTCCCGTGGCACACTTCACAGGGAACATATACGTCCGGCAGGAAATGCATCTCTATCTTAAGGATCCCGTCTCCCGAGCATGCCTCGCAGCGTCCGCCCTTCACGTTAAAACTGAACCTTCCTTTTTTATATCCTCTCGCCTTTGCGTCCGCAGTCGCCGCAAACAGATCCCTGATCAGGTCAAACACTCCCGTATAAGTGGCGGGGTTGGAGCGGGGCGTGCGCCCGATAGGAGACTGGTCTATGGCAATCACCTTGTCAAGCTGTCCGATGCCCTCCACGTCTCTGTGCTTTCCCGGAATCGTCCTTGCACGGTTCAGGTCTCTGGCAAGCCGCTTGTAAAGAATCTCGTTAATCAGAGAACTCTTTCCCGAACCGGACACGCCGGTAACGCACGTCATAACCCCTAAAGGAATCTCAACGTCGATATTTTTCAGGTTGTTCTCCCTCGCTCCGGCAACCTTAACCCAACCGGTAGGTTTTGCCCTCTCTTCCGGCACCGGAATGCGTTCCCTTCCACTTAAGTATGCGCCGGTAATAGATTTCTTATTCTTAATTATGTCTTTTGCCGTGCCGACTGCCACAATCTCACCGCCATGCTCTCCGGCTCCCGGCCCTACATCCACGATATAGTCTGCCTCCCGCATAGTATCCTCGTCATGTTCCACGACGATAACCGAATTTCCCAGGTCACGCAGATGCTTTAACGTATTGAGCAGCTTGTCATTATCCCTCTGGTGAAGCCCGATGCTCGGCTCGTCAAGAATATACGCCACCCCCACAAGCCCGGAGCCAATCTGGGTCGCCAGCCGGATTCTCTGCGCCTCCCCTCCGGAGAGGGACCCGGTGGCTCTTGAAAGCGTCAGATAATCAAGCCCCACGTCCAGCAAAAACTTCGTCCTCGCCTGAATCTCCTTTAATATCTGCCCTCCGATCAGCATCTGCTGCTCGCTCAAAGTCATCTGCTGCAGGAAATCCTGCAATTTTTCAATGGAAAGCGTCGTCACCTCATGAATATTCTTATCCCCAAGGGTGACAGCCAGCGCCGCAGGCTTAAGCCTCTGCCCACCGCACTCACGGCATGGCGTGATCTGCATGAATTCTTCATATTCCGCCTTCATGGTGTCGGAAGACGTCTCGCGGTAACGCCTCTCCACATTTTTAACCAGGCCTTCAAACGCCACGTCATAAACTCCCTCGCCTCTCTGCCCTTTATAGTAAACCTTTATTTCCTTCCCGTCAGTTCCGTAGAGTATAACATCCTGAATCTTTTTGGGATATTCCCCGAATGGCGTGTCCAAAGAGAAATCATACTCTCTGGACAAAGCATCCAGAATCGCGTAGGTAAAGCTTTTTTTATCCGTGCAGGACTGCCATCCCATCACTGTGATGGCTCCCTCTGCAATGCTAAGCCGCCTGTCCGGAATCATCAGCTCTTCATCAAATTCCATCTTGTACCCCAGCCCAAAACATTCAGGACAAGCGCCGAATGGATTGTTAAAAGAAAAGCTCCTGGGTTCAATCTCGTCCACGCTGATGCCGCAGTCCGGGCATGAAAAGCTCTGGCTGAAATTCATCGGTTCACCGTCTATGACGTCCACAATCATAAGCCCTTCTGCAAGATGCAGGACATTCTCGATGGAATCCGTCAGCCTCTTTTCAATCCCTTCTTTTACCACAAGGCGGTCCACGATAATCTCAATGCTGTGCTTGATATTTTTGTCCAGCGCGATTTCCTCAGAAAGCTCATAGAGATTGCCGTCAATACGGACACGCACATACCCGCTTTTCTTCGCCCTCTCCAGAAGCTTTGCATGAGTGCCTTTGCGCCCCCTCACCACCGGGGCAAGGAGCTGGATCTTCGTCCGCTCCGGCAGTTCCATGATCTGGTCTACCATCTGGTCTACCGTCTGCTTTTTAATCTCCTTTCCGCACTTCGGGCAGTGCGGAATCCCGATTCTGGCATAGAGCAGACGGAAATAGTCATAAATCTCCGTCACCGTTCCCACCGTGGAACGGGGGTTGCGGTTCGTAGACTTCTGGTCAATGGAAATCGCCGGAGAAAGCCCCTCTATGCTCTCCACGTCCGGTTTCTCCATCTGCCCCAGAAACATCCGGGCGTAGGAAGACAGCGATTCCATGTACCTTCTCTGACCCTCCGCATAGATCGTGTCAAACGCGAGAGAAGATTTCCCCGATCCGCTAAGGCCGGTCAGCACTACCAGCTCATTTCTCGGAATCTTCAGATCCACATTTTTCAGATTATGCTCGTTCGCTCCGCGAATCGTAATGTATTGCCTGTTGTCTTTCTTTTTTGACATCCTTTTATCCTCTCTTATTTATCTAAAAGTCTAAAATCCTTTTCCTGCCTACTCATGCAGCAATTTCTTAAGCTCCACAAGCTTGTCCCTGAGTTCAGCCGCCGCCTCGAAGTTAAGCTCAGCCGCCGCCTTCTTCATCTGTTTCGTCAAGTCTTTCGTCAGTTTCTCCAGTTCCTTGACACTCATGGATTCCGGATCTTTTTCCAGACGCAGCTCTTCTGCCGCCACTTTCTTAGAGATGCTGATAAGCTCCCGGACACTCTTCTGAATGGATTGGGGCGTGATGCCATGTTCCTCATTGTACCTTTCCTGGATGGCCCTCCTGCGTTCCGTCTCATCCATAGCGCGCCTCATGGAATCCGTCACCGTGTCTGCATACATGATGACATGCCCCTCCACATTTCTCGCCGCGCGCCCGATTGTCTGTATAAGAGATGTCTCTGAGCGCAGGAATCCTTCCTTGTCCGCGTCTATAATGGCAATCAGCGTAATCTCCGGAATGTCAAGGCCTTCCCTGAGGAGGTTGATCCCCACCAGCACGTCAAACACGTCCAGCCTCATGTCGCGGATAATCTCAGCCCTCTCAAGCGTATCAATGTCAGAATGAAGGTACTTCACCCGGATTCCCAGCTCACGCATATAGTCCGTCAGATCCTCCGCCATGCGCTTTGTAAGCGTTGTGACCAGTATCTTATTCTTCTTTTTAATCTCTTTATTCACCTCAGAAACCAGGTCGTCAATCTGGCCTTCTACCGGGCGCACCTCCACCGACGGGTCTAATAGTCCCGTGGGGCGGATTACCTGCTCTGCCCGCAAAAGCTCATGGTCTCTCTCATAAGGCCCCGGCGTCGCCGATACAAAAAGCGCCTGATTAATCTTGCTCTCAAACTCCTCAAAGCTAAGGGGCCGGTTATCTTTCGCGGAAGGCAGACGGAACCCATAATCTACGAGGGTGGACTTTCTGGACTGGTCGCCGTGATACATGCCGCCCACCTGGGGAATTGTAATATGCGACTCGTCAATCATCAGAATAAAATCGTCCGGAAAATAATCAATCAGCGTGTGGGGCGGCTGCCCTGCCTCAAGCCCTGTCAGATGCCTGGAATAGTTCTCAATCCCCGAACAGAATCCTGTCTCCCGCATCATCTCGATGTCAAAATTCGTCCTCTCGGAAATCCTCTGCACCTCCAAAAGCTTTCCTTCACCCTTAAAATACTTAATCTGCCCTGAAAGCTCCTCTTCTATCCTCTGAATGGCCCTCTCCATATTTTCTTTCGACACGACATAGTGGGATGCCGGAAATACCGCGATATGGTTCAGCTCACTCCGAATCTCCCCGGTAAGCACGTCTATCTCCGTAATCCGCTCCACCTCGTCACCGAAAAACTCTACCCGAATTGCATATTCCTCCGAGTAGGCCGGGAAAATCTCCACCACATCCCCATGCGCCCTGAATGTTCCCCGCTTAAAGTCCATCTCATTGCGGTCATACTGGATGTCAATCAGTTTCCGCAGCATCTCGTCTCTGTCCTTAATCATCCCCGGACGCAAAGAAATCACCATCTCCTGATAGTCGATGGGCGAGCCGAGTCCATAGATGCAGGACACGCTGGCAATGATAATCACATCCCTGCGCTCGGAAAGCGCAGCCGTCGCCGAATGGCGGAGCTTGTCAATCTCATCGTTGATAGACGAGTCCTTGGCAATGTAGGTGTCAGAAGAAGGAACGTAAGCTTCGGGCTGGTAGTAGTCGTAGTAGGACACAAAATACTCCACCGCATTCTCCGGGAACATCTCCTTGAATTCTCCGTACAACTGAGCAGCAAGCGTTTTATTATGTGCTATAACGAGAGTGGGCTTCTGCAATTCCTGAATGACATTCGCCATCGTAAATGTCTTGCCGGAACCCGTAACCCCTAGTAAAGTCTGGAATTGGTTGCCCTCCTTGAAGCCTTTGACCAGCTCTGCGATGGCCTGCGGCTGGTCGCCTGTGGGCTTGTAGGGGGCTTGTAATTTGAACTCTGGCATATGAAAACCTCCAATTTGTGACCGAAAAAAGTTTGCCTATTCGCCCGAAATTCGTGTAATTTGATTTTCGATTCGTGTAAAATGGGCTTGCAAAGCTGGCGAATAAGCGTTAAAATAGCAATTACACGAATGCAGGTCACATTACGCAGTATCCCTTTGGGAAAACCGTATTTTTGAAACGAAACAACACTGAATAACACCAACCAGTACAGATAGTATTATCCAGTCATTTGGTTTTTCATTATAACATATAAGTCAAAAAAAGTACAGACCAAAATCGAACTTTTGTTCTGTACTTTTTTATACCTTATCGGACGGTAGTCCGCCCGCCCCGTCAGGGGCATGTATTACGGGATGCCCAGATGGGTATATCTTTTTTATACGATTCGATTATGCCAGTATCTTAGTTTCATGCGAGAAACTCACTGATTTGTTCTATATAATTATCTTCTGAAAAATCTGTGCCGCTTTCACTTTCTTCTTTCGGGATTACTTCATCAATAAACGGCTGGAGATCGTCTAAGCAGTCCTCAATGATTTCGGCAGTATCTCCGTAAACATCTATGGTGATGATTTCTTTCGCATGTCCCATGAGCTGTGATACTGCTTTTGGATTGAAGTTGTTCTTTAATAAAATGGTACAGAAAGCGCTTCGCAAATCATGCCATCTTATATCGGGCAGTCCATTGTCCTCCAACAGCTTCTTATAATGCCTCCAGTGAAAATCCTTGCTTCTCGGACGCCCATAGGTGGAACAGCAGATATAATCCAAATCCTGAAATGTGCCTGACCGCCTTCTGCGGTTCTTCTCATACACTTTTCTCTCTTCCAGAATGGCTTCAAACACATAATCCGGTATGGGGATGGTTCGGTAGCTGGACGGCGTTTTCAATCCGATTTCCTGCTTTGTAAACGTCTTAGCCGGGAAGTCCCCGGCAGTCGTGTTTGGTTTCTTGCCTAACTGCCGCTGCACTTTCAATGTCCGGTTGATATAATCTATATCCGAATACTTTACCCCATTGATTTCACACCGCCTCAATCCCAACAGCACTGCAAAAAGTACCTGCATATGGATTGGCGTTTCCCTGCTCGCTTCAATGAGCGTTAAAACCCGCTCCATATTCAGCGTCTTTTGTGTATCAATGTTCCGGGTATGATAGGTTTTCTTCTCTACCTGCTTTGGCAGAGCCACATCAATCGTCGGATTTATGGAAATGATTTTCTTACTCACAGCATACTGCATGGACGTATTCATCACCGTTTTTACCAATCTTGCGATAGAAACGGAAATCGCCGCTTCTTCATAATAAAGGCTCTGGATATGGCTCCGTTTGATTTCCGTCATTCTGATGTTGCCCATCGCCGGAATCACATGGTTATTCACAATATTGGAATAGGTTTCTTAGGAGCCGCTTGTAATGCGTGGGCGCATTTCTTTTTCAAGCCAGAATGGTCTGCGCGTACAATCCTGACGCCTGCTCTTTTACCGCGCCAAAAGGCCCGCACACCGCGAGCGCAGCCAGCTTCCCTTCCGCCTCCTTCGGCTCATAAAGGTCTGCCGCCAGTGTGATTCCATAACGGTTGAAAAATGTCACCTTGCGGTGATCCACCTTCTCACTTTTCGGGAAAGTCTTATCCCATTCCTTTGTTAATTCCAGTTTTACAGTATTCTCCATTTTCTTTATTCCTCTCTTTCTTTTTCCATACGCCATACTAAAAAATCAAGGCAATCGACTCTTTCCTGGCTTTCATGCAGGCTGTCCATCAGGCTGCACCGATGCTTTCGCAGCGCTTTAACCGCATCCCGAACCTGACCGTTATGGTACAGCCCGCAGACTGTTTCAATAGTTTGCGCGCCGCAGCCTGCATCCTTTAGATTCTGAACCATATCATCCGTATGACCGCCCCCTTCCTGCTATGTCTGTATTATATCCTCTTGATTTTAACTTCGCTAATTGCTATAATTTATATCATGATATAAGTTTTTAGAATATCATAGAAGGAGAGACTATATGGAACTGAGAACCATGAGATATTTCCTTGCAGTGGCAAGAGAGGAAAATATGACCCGCGCAGCAGAATTGCTTCACGTTACCCAGCCTACACTCTCTAAGCAATTAAAATCGCTTGAAGATGAGCTTGGTAAAAAGCTGTTCACCCGTCACAGTTTCAGCATACAGCTTACTGAGGAAGGAATTTTGCTGCGGAAACGAGCAGAAGATCTAATAAAAATGGCTGATAAGATCACTACGGAATTTCTTGCCTTAGATGATATTTTGGGCGGCGACATTTACTTCGGCCTGGCAGAGTCTTACCAGATCAGGCATCTTGCCTCTGTTATCCGGCAATTTAAAAATACCTTTTCTGATATGCATTACCATATCACAAGCGGCGATACAGAGCAGGTTACGGAAAAACTGGATAAAGGGGTAATCGATTTTGCTGTTCTGGCAGAAGAACCAAATACTGTGAAATATCATTCCCTTCCCTTTCCTGAAGCCGACTTATGGGGCATTGTTATGCCGGCAGACTGTCTCCTTGCGAAAAAACAGACTGTCTGCGTGGATGACCTGTACGGGCTCCCGCTCTTCTGTTCAGAGCAAGGCTGGAACCACGATATCTCCAAATGGTGCGGCAATAAAATAGATAAACTGCATCTCGAAGGCTCTTTCCGCCTGTCCTATAACGGCTCCCTATTTGTAAAGGAGGGGCTTGGATATCTTCTGACTTTTCAGCATCTCATTGATACCAGCCCTGGCAGCGGACTTGTATTCCGCCCACTGACACCTATGCTCGAAACAAAAATATATCTAATCTGGAAAAAATACCAAGTATTTACCCCTATTGCAGAACGGTTTCTTAAATATTTTAAGGAAAGGTTTGAAACTAATCTCCGCAGAGTATTTTTCTGAGAGTGCTGTTTCCCAAACGTAGGCGTAGCGGGCTACGCTGAGGCTTGGGGAATAGTGCTATCGGGAAAATAGGAAAGGAATAAATGCGCTCATGCATGTTCTTGTAAAATCGGGAGGGTTATGGTAGTATGGAGATGCAAAAATGGAAAAGAAAGCAGATGGGAAATCAGGAGCGTATCCTTTTGTTTGTGGATATTCTCCTGATTTTTGGAGTACTTTAATAAAGAACCTCGTTTTGAACTTTATTAAGCTGTTTTTTTACTGGAAACAGATGACTTCCCATTCGGTCATTTTGTATCTTGGCATATAGTTTGTTCAGACTATAACCCATGCTGAGCAAAAGAATCTCCAGTTTTACTTTTGTTTTCCCGCTTGCTGATATCCTTTTTTAAGCTCCGCTTTTTCCATTTTTCATAGGTCTGGGGTTTGATATAAGGCTTTTCCTTATATAAGAATAGGCTGTTATTGATTCAAATATTCTGTTTAATGCGAATAGAAAGCTCTGTCAAATACTTCTCCTTCGGAACGATTCCCAATCCAATATAGTCATACAGAATCTGCAGCGGCAGCGCTCCCTGTTTTTCCGGCTGCTGCCCTATTGTTGCCACAATGATTCCCCTGTCCATCAGGCTTTTCTGTTTCTGGATAATGTCGTTTGTGATTATCTTTATCTTTTTTTCTTTATCCAGTTCAGATATCTTTTCACATATGCTGTAATCCCCCGGGTTTACAACATACAATGCCTCCAGGTCCGGATTCTTCCTTACAATCTCCAAGATGTTCTCATAATCACCCTGCTGAAATACAAAATCAAAATCCCGGTTCACAATTTGAATGTCCGGATATTCCCTGTCCAGCTCTCCGAGAAAGCCCTCAAGCCTCTGCCGGAATGACGGGGATATCTGGTCAAAATTGGTTGACACGGCAATCTTCCCTCTCTCCCTGACCGCCAAGGCTGTCAGCCCTGCCGCGACGCGGCCTGACGCGTAGTAATCGCAGCCGACATAGGATAGCCTCAAAGTTCCCTCCATATCAAGATTGAAAAAAACCATGGGAACGTTCTTTTCCTCCATCCGTTTTACAAATGCCTCAATCGAATTCATCTTAAGCGGCAGCAGCGCAATCCCATCCAGATCGTCTTCCTCCGTCTGGGCAAGCAGGGGTTCAATGAATTGATCCGACAGCTCCTTTATCAGGTAAAACTTCACGGTAACGCCATAAGTCTTCAGTTCCTCCGCCTTTTTTCTTGCCGCCTGGTACACATCTGAAAAAAACACATCCACCGGCGTGTCGCACACAATAAACCCGAGCCTGATCTTTTTCTTTCTGGCAGCCAGCATCTGTCCTGCCATATTCGGCTCATAGCCAAGCCTGTCCGCGATCTCCTTCACCTTTTGGTATGTATTTGCATTTACTCCCGGACGGTTATTTAAAACCCTGTCCACCGTTCCTCTTGACACGCCTGCTATTTCTGCTATCTTCTTAATTGTAACCATATATGATTCCCCGCCTGTATGATCAATTTATTTCCGCTTTCTATTATATCACGTATTTGGGCAATCTTAACCTTAAATCGAAAAAATCTTTTCGGTTTCAAGCATTCCGTATTTTCCCTTCAGATAATCCAGGTTCAGCAAAGCCATTCCATTTACAAAACCATTGCAGGTATCGTTATCATCCCCCTTGTTTTTTGCCGCAGCCCCGGAAAACTCCCCGTACTCCGTATCCGCCAGCCACAGGGAGGTCATATAGCCTTCGCACTGCACTCCCGGCATGGCATAGCCATACATGTCCTCAGGAGATGACAGGCCTTGCTGCATCCCTTCGGTAACAGCCCTGGCAATCCTTAAAAGCCTGGTGTCTCCACAGTATTTGGCAATCCTTAAAAACTCCGGCACAACCTCCTGAAAGGAGCAGTCCACATAGCTGCCCGCAGGGATCACATCACACCCTGCCCAGCCTGTCGTCTTAAAACCATGGCCTCCAAGCAGCGTTCCCTCATCAAAAGGAATATCCCACAGATAGACCCAGCTTGCCAGTATCCTGGCGGCATCGCACGCGTCCGTAAGATATTGCTCCTCCCCGTCCTGTTCGTAGAGAAAAAGCATGCTCCTCATGGCAAACATTGCCGCAGCCGCATCTATCTTTACAGATTTCTTGTGTGAAGTATCATTAATGCCCCCTATATAAACACCCTCCTGAATATAATGTTTCCGGATAAATCCTGCCGCCTTCCTTGCAGACGCCAAATACTTTTCCTGCCCTGTGTGCCTGTAAAGTTCTGTCAGCAGGGGGATGGGAAAGATAACGCCCGACCCCTGCTCTTTTTCGGAGTGTCCGAACCATTGCACCGGGCTTCTTAAGGCTTTGCCTTCCATCGTATATCCTCTGTTCCATGAACCGTTTTCATTCTGCACGGAAAGCAATGCGTCGCAGAAGTTCACGACTGCATGAAGCCATTCTGCATGGTCATATCCGTTCCTTTGTTCCAGCAGATATGACTTCATGAGATAATACATTGCATCCGTCATGGACCTGCAGTAATTTCCTTTTATGATTCCAAGCTCTCCGGCTATATTCATGAGAGAATCTACAATCTGGCTCCCCAAATACTTTTCCAGCTCTTTCCTGTCGCCAGAATATTGAAAGGGAAGTAAAATTCCTGTCCACCAGTATACTGTCTTCTCCTTATCTACATGGTATATCCCCTTGGGAAACCCGGAGTCTTCAATGCAGTATCCCGCAAAATATTCCAGCGTCTTTAATGCGGTCTTTCTGTACTCTCCGGCCATTTCTGGCCGGGTTTCCGATTCTTCCCACGACGCTGACAGCATATCGTACGCCAGCAATGTCTGTGCGCCGGTAAATCCATACTCCAGGATATTCTGTCTGCCATACCCCTGCCGCGGGGAAAAATGCACAAAATAGCCCGCCGGATTTCCTTTCTTTTCCGGGAATTCCTTATAACTTTGGAGGATCATCCTTCTCCGGTGCTCTCTTGCCTCTTCCAGAGAGAACTTAAGGCCTGCGTCTTCACATAGCAGCCTGTCTGTCTGAAAAGCAGTTGTATTCCAAGACGCTTCTGTAAGATTCTGCGCCTCCCCGCCATACAGCATATACGACATTGAAAGTACGCTTCCCTGCTTTACTTTTCGGTATGCCGACCAGCCCGAGCCGTCAACGTTCAGGCAGAACGAATTTCTTTCAAAAAACGGATAATCACAGCGCAGAATATATTCTCCCCCATGATATTCCGACGGCGACATTCCCAGAGAGCCGATATCCGTATCGTGAATAAAGCGCCTTGCATTTATCTGCTGGCGGGTAACTGTTTTATCCCTCTGAGGCAAATCCGCCCTTATAAGAGATAAAAAGCGCCTGCTGGCCTTGGCATATGATGTCACCGACAAGGATGGATTTCTGTCATCCTTATAGTCCTGCCTGTATGTGCCCTGATAGTCCTCCGCCCCGTCTCCGTCTGTATCGTTTTTGTTATAAAAAGCGCCCGGGATGACAAACTGGTAGTCATCGAATGTCTTTTCCTTCTTTCCCCTGCATCTAAATTCTGTAGTCAGCCGGATTCCGGTTTCCTTCACGCAGCGGGTACATTCCACTCTTCTCTCTAACGTGCAGCAATTTTCTCTTATCTTCCAGACATCCGTTATACTGTAGCGGTTCCCATGCAAATCTTCTGTTTCCGCCTTGCCGCAATATTCCCCGCCGGAGTTTTGGCAGGCATCATAACGGACTTTTTTCCCTGCGCCCCCGATGTCCGTCAGCACAACCGGATAGTCTAAAAGCACATTTAGTTCGGAGCCTCCCTCTTCTTTCAGGCCTTTAACTGTGATTCCCAGAGAATATTTTTCATACTGCCTTATCCATTTAAGGCTTATGCTCATACCTGTTCTCCTTTCTGTAGGCTATAGCGCGCCAACCTCCGGCTCATACACCAGATACTCAAATTCTGCCGGGCAGCGCTGCCCTGAAGTATCCTGGCAGCAAAGCACGATAAAAGTGCCTGTAAATCTCAGCCCATGCTTTTTCTCGTCATAATAGTCATCTGACAGCTGCGTGGCGTCCAAAATCTCTCCAACCGGGAAAAATCTGTCTCCGTCGCCGGACCAGTAAAACTGCGCTTTACTGTTTTTCACAATCATCCTCATCCATATGCTATGGGGCTCTTTTGGCAGCCCATATATCTTCCCTGCGTTTTGGATCACCCCGTGGTCACAGGCCTGCAGCGAAAGCATACGCCCCTTTTCTTCTTCCCACGTAATGCTCAGATAGAAATAATTTGTCGTGTCATAGTACAGCGCCATGCCTGCCGACTGCTGGTAATTTACCGGCCGGAAGTCAATCTTTGTCTCCGCCAGAAAATCAAAATGCTCTCTTCTTATCCCTATCAGGCTCTGCGTATGTAAGGATTCCATTGATTCTTTGCCGTACAAGATAACGGACTTTTTGCTTTTATTAAAATCCAGATAGTTCCTGCCCAGCGGAATCCGCAGATTCTGGAACTTATCCGGCAGCCTTTCCGGAAATACATACCTGACTTTCTTTTCCTCCGCATAATCCCCCTCAAGAGCCGGAGCCTCGACCTCCTCCTGCGGAAGCCCGGATGCATGATCAATGACAAACCATCCATCCTCTGTCATTCTCAGTTTCTGGATAGCAGTCTCCCTTCCAAGCATGCACCGGCCGCCATTCCCGTTCGGACGAGCGCACAGATGGACAAGATACCATTCCTTCTCCTGTGTCATTACAAGGCTTCCGTGCCCGCATTTCTGCAGCCTGAGCCCCGGATGCCCATAGGATGTAAGCAGCGGGTTGTAAGGCGATATTTCATAAGGCCCTTCAATTTTCTCTGACCGTGCGACAGTCACCGCATGGCTGTAAAATGTTCCGCCCTCTGCACAAAAAAGATAATACTTCCCGTCTATTTTATACAGATGGGGGCCTTCTGTTAAGCCAATTTCACTTCCTTTAAATATCTGTACCGGCGAGCCCTTCATGCACCTGTTCTCTGCATCATATTCCTGCAGTACGATTCCATCAAATGAGTGTTCTTTATCCCTGTGGTTCCAGAGCTGGTTCAGTACATATTTTTTTCCGTCGTCGTCATGAAACATAGAAGGGTCAAAACCGCTGCTGTTAAGAAAAACAGGATCAGACCATGGTCCGTGTATGCTTTTGCTTACCGTCAGGAAATTATCCACATCCTTATGATAATTCCGGTAGGCCTTCATGTTTGAATATACAAGATAAAACATTCCGTCGTCATAGGTCAGGCAGGGGGCCCAAACGCCCCCCGAATCAGGAACTCCTGTCATATCCAGCAATCGTTTCTCATCCAATGGGCGCCCCACAAATTGCCAGTGCGCCAGATCTCTGCTGTGATAGATCTCAACTCCCGGAAACCACTGAAACGTCGAAGTCGCTATATAGTAATCGTCTCCTGCCCTCACAATGCATGGGTCTGGGTGAAACCCCGGCAAAATCGGATTCTTAATCATTTCTGTCATTACGCCTCTCCTTTTTATGCTGAAATAATCTGACGGATGATTTTCTCAAAATCCATCGTTCCATAGACTTGCGACAAATAGTCCAGATTAAGCAGCGCCTGGCCGTTTACCAGCCCATTGCATGTGTCATTGTCATCGCCCTTATTTTTAGCGGCCGCGCCGGAAAATCCTTTATACTCTGTATCCGCAAGCCACAGGGAGGTCATATAGCCTTCGCACTGCACTCCCGGCATGGAATAGCCATACATATTCTGGGGCATGGACAGCCCGTGCTGCATCCCTCTGGTCACGATCCTTCCCAGCACCGCCAGCTCTTCGTCCTGGCAATACTCTGCAATACGCAGCAATTCCGGGATAAATTCAACAAACTCACAATCCACATAGCTGCCCGCCGGAATCACGTCACAGCATGCCCAGCCCGTTGTCTTGAACCCATGCTTTCCGAGCAATGTTTCTTTATCAAAGGGAATATTCCAAAGGTACGTCCAGCTTCCAAGGATACGTGCCGCGTCGCGGGCACCGAAAAGCAGCCTTTCTTCCTTTGTCTGCTCATAGACGCTAAGCATGGTACGCATGGCAAACATGACGCCTACCGCATCTATTTTCACTGACTTTCTATGGGTCGTATCATTCAAGCCGCCAATATATGCCACATCTTCCACATAATTTTTATACACAAAATCCGCTGCCCTTTTAGATGCCTCCAGATATTTTTCTTCTTTTGTATATTTATAAAGCTCCGTCAAAAGCTGTGCCGGGAAGATTGCCCCCGAGCCCTGTTCCTTCTCCGTCGCACCGAACCATTGCGGCGGGGCTGTCAAAGGTTTCCCGTCCATCGTATATCCTCTGTTCCACGAACCATTTTCATTCTGGATCAGCAACAGCTTATCGCAGAACCTGATAACCGCCTCCAGCCATCCGGGATGCTCCTGCCCGTTTTCCTTCTCAAACAAGTAGCACTTCATCAGATAGTGCATGGCGTCCACCATAGACCTGCAGTAATTTCCTTTTATTCCTCTAAGTCCGTCCGCAATCTCCATCAGAGAGCTTACAACCTGGTTCCCCAGATATCCTTCCAGTTCATCCCTGTCATCCGAATACTGAAACGGGAATAAGATCCCGGTCCACCAATATACATATTCTTCCTTATCTACATTGTAGATTCCATTTGGAAACCCTGACTCGTCTATGCAGTTCCCCACAAAATAATCTACAGTTTTCAGCGCCCTTTCCCTGTATTCTTCAGATTTGTATTCTTTTGCCGCCACCAGCATGTCCAGGCTGAGAAGGGTCTGCGCCCCGCAGAAACCATATTCCAGCAGATTCTGCTCCCCATAATGGCTCCGGGGAGAAAAATGAATAAAATACCCCGCAGGACTTCCTTTTTTATCAGGAAATTCCCGGAAACTGCCATGAATCATTTCCCGCCGGCAACGCCTCGCCTCTTCAAGCGTAAACGGCAGTTTTACCTCCGGATCTAAAATGCGTTTCATCTGGAAACATGTAGTCTTCCAGGATGCGTCCGTAAGATTCTCAGCCTCGCCTGCCAGTATCAGGTATGTCATTTTAAAAGCGGTGCCTTTTCCTATCTCCTTATACGCAGCCCATTCCGAGCCATCCACATTCAGGCAGAAGGAATTTCTTTCATAAAACGGATAATCGCATCTTAAGACAACTTCCTGCACGCAGTACATAGACGGCGCTACCCCAAGGGAGCCGATATCTGTCCTGTGTATAAAATGGCGTTTCTTTATCTGTTCACGCGTTATTGTCTCATCCTGCCCAGGCTGGTCTCCCCTGATAAGAGATACAAAACTTTTGCCTTTACGCCCAAAAGCTGTAACAGACAACGACGGATTCCGGTCATCCTTGTAATCCTGGCTGTAGGTTCCCAGATAGTCGTCTGTTCCGTCCTCGTCCGTATCATTCTTATTATACAGCGCGCCCGGTATGATAAATCCATAATCATCAAGGGATTCCGCCTTAAAATCCCGGCAGCGCAGCTCAGAGGACAGGCGTATGCCTGTCTCCTTTTGACATTCTGTACAGGACACTTCCCTGCTCAGCTTATAGAAACCCCCGCCCTTTTCCCAGAAATCTTCTATGCGGTAATTGTTTCCATATAAATCTTCCGCCTCTATCCATGCCCGGTACCCTTCCTCCGCCTTTTCAAAGCCGTCATACCGCAGCCTTTTTTCGGCTCCTGCAATGTCCTGCATGACAACGGGAAAATCCAGAAAGATTTCCGTTTTATCCGTCTCGTTATTATGAAGTCCTTTTATTAAAACAGAATATTTCTCATACTGTTTTACAAATTTAAGCTCTGTAACCATAGTTACCCCCTTTTCTTTTTATGCAGCCTCCGGTTATTTCTTAAAGTGTCAAGATAGACCGCCATAAGAATGAGAAGACCTTTTACAATAATCTGCCAGTAGGATGTCACATGGAGCATGTTCAGCCCGTTGTTCATAAAGCCTATGATCATTACACCGATCATCACGCCTCCTACCGTTCCGATGCCTCCGTTAAAGCTGACGCCTCCAAGTACGGCCGCCGCAATTGCGTTGCACTCATATCCCGCCCCCGACGTAGGCTGCGCGGAATATACCCTGGAGGACAGCATAATTCCTGCCATAGCGCTCATAATCCCTGTAAAAATATAAACACAGGTAGTGATTTTCTTCACCTGGATTCCCGCATATACTGCCGCCGCCTTGTTTCCTCCTATGGCGTACATTCCTCTTCCAAACCTTGTCTTGTTGAGCAAGACACAGGTGAAAATAAGGCAGACAGCAATCACAATCCCTAAAATAGGTATCGGCCCTACGTAACCGGTTCCAATGGCGCTGAATTTTTCATCATAGCACATAATGGATTTTCCGTTTGTCATCAGGTAAGCCGCTCCCCGGAAACACTGCTGTGTAGCCAGGGTTATGATAAAGCTCGGAATCGTCGTGAATGTGGCGAGCAAGCCGTTAACTGTTCCGCAGCATGCCCCGAAAGCCAGCGTAATCATTACGGCAGCCTCTGTGGGAACTCCTGATTCGATCATTGAAACACATACGCAGCCGCTTAAGGCAAGCACGCTCCCTACCGACAAATCAATACATCCGATGATCAATACCATGCCCATTCCGAACGCAAGCACTGCATCCACACTAATCTGCCTCATGACGGACAGTAAATTGTCTGCCGTCAAAAAAGTATCCGTAAATACAGACAGCGCCAGTACGATCAGAAACAAAGCGGCCAGTATCATAAAGTTACGCTTCAAAAATTTCTGCAGGCTTTTCGCCATACTGCTATTGACTGTAAGTTTCATGTTCATATCCTCCTGTCGCATAATGCATGATCTTCTCCTGCGTAATCTCCTCCTTGTCTGGCTCAAAGAATTTGACCAGCCGGCCTTCGCACATCACGCCAATTCTGGAACTCATATTCATAACCTCCGGCAACTCTGACGAAATCAGAATTATTGCAACTCCCTTTTCTGCTATTTTGCAGATCAAATGATAGATATCCGATTTTGCGCCCACATCTACGCCTCTGGTCGGCTCGTCCAGAATCAGTATCCTGGGTGCTGACGCAAGCCATTTTGATATCACCACCTTCTGCTGATTGCCCCCACTCAATTCTACAACAAGCTGCTCTGTGTCTGCCATTTTGATGTCGAGCTGATTTACGTACTCATCTAAGATCTCCTGCTCCTTTTTTGAGTCTACGGCAATCCCTTTTATGAATTCATCCATTACAGTGACTGTCATATTAAATGAGATGGAGTTTTCCAGAAAAAGCCCCTTTTCTTTCCGGTCCTCCGGAACAAGGGATATCTTCTTTTTCATTGCCTCCCGGGGCGATTGAATCACGCTTTTCTGTCCGTCCAGATAGATTTCTCCTGACAGTACAGGCTCCAGCCCAAACAGCGCATTAACCATCTCCGTCCGTCCTGCGCCCATCAGTCCTGTGATTCCCAGTATTTCTCCTTCAGACAGCGTAAAGCTTATATCCTCCACCTTCTCCGTGGTCATATGCTCTACCCTCAGCACTTCTTTCCCCGGCTTTACCTTATAATCCGGATAGTAGTCCTCTATCTTATGCCCCACCATATTTTGTATGATCTCTTCATAGCTGATGCCGCAGATTGGTCTTGTCAGTATATGCCGTCCGTCCCTCATGATCGTAATGCTGTCAGCTATCTGGTTGATCTCATCCATTTTGTGGGATATATAGATAATTGACACTCCTTTTTTACTCAAAGCCCTTATCTGGTCAAAAAGGAACTCAACCTCTCTGTCTGTCAGTGAGGAGGTGGGCTCATCCATCACTAAAATTCTGGAATTGGCGGAAAGTGCTTTCGCAATTTCCACCATCTGCTGCTGTGACAGGCTCAGTTCTCTGACAACCGTATCCGGGCTTAGATCCCCAAGGCCGATCCTTCCTAAAATTTCTGACGCCTCTTTATATATTCTGCGGAAATCAACAAATCCTGACCTGGTTTTAAATTCCCTTCCCAGAAATATATTTTCACCTACTGTCATGTCCTGAACAAGTACGATTTCCTGATGGATGATAGATACGCCGTGCCTGCTGGCATCCTGCACGGAGCCTATGCCGATCTTCTCTCCCTGTATCAGTATCTCTCCTGAATCACAGTCATAAATACCTCCCAGAATCTTCATCAGAGTGGATTTTCCTGCACCGTTTTCCCCGGCAAGAGCCCTTACCTCCCCGGCTCTCATCTCAAAGCTTACATCATGCAATACATGCACTCCGCTAAAGCTTTTATTTATCCCTTTCATCTGCAGAATATAATCTTCATTCATAATCCACATCTCCTCTGCTTTTAAAAAGCATTCTCTTTATTTAATTCCCCAGTATTCCTTGTATGTTTCGATATCATCAACTGTGCATAAGCTGAATTTCAGGCGCGGATCTTCGCCGCATTCTCCTGTCTTTAATACCTCAACTGCCCTGTCTGCCGCCTCTGCCGCCAGTTCCTTCATAGGATACACCGCAGTAATATCCAGCGCTCCGTCATCCATATTGCGGATATCTCCTGATAAGCCGTCTACATTCGCAACCAGAATGTCATCTGTCTTTCCAGCTGACCTCACAGCTGCCGCAATCCCCACGCCGCAGTTGGAATTGTTGCCGAAAATTGCCGTAACATCAGGATACTGCTGCATCCAGTCTTCTGTTTTCTTCATCGCCTCATCTTCTGTGCATACGCCGTCAAATACTTCCAGAACCTCAATTCCCGGGTTCTCTTTCATGGCATCCTTAAATCCGTCTCCTCTTTCCCTGCAGACGAACGCAACATCATATGTTAAGATGCAGCTCTGACGCATAAATTTAATTTTATTTTTCTAAGCTATAAAAACATTACATT
>OFGO01000128.1_pt1 | contig 72166 bp, 59 predicted proteins | sample 1521761 | NCBI WGS metagenome assembly OFGO01 (sample SAMEA3504128, study PRJEB24116) | mouse gut metagenome | biome: mouse gut; feature: mouse-associated habitat; material: faeces | place: Denmark | collected 2011
CTATCCGTAGAGCTCGTTCACTCGCTAACGGCTACCGCTCCCCCATACCCCCACAGTGCTTGTTTTTCTTTCAGAAAAACAAGAATATATGTTTTATAAGTGATTGATTATCAACCTCTTTTTATAACAAAGCAAAAAAATAAAAATATTGCAAATAGCAAAAGACACAATTATTCAAAATGCGGAATAAAGGCATAGGTCAGGGCAAATAAATTTTTTAAAATGCGTTCACGTTCAGCGTCACTGACACTTTTACACATTTCAACCAACATGTTAACGCCATAGCACGGTGCCTGCGTTGACCATAAGTCAGCATCCTCCAATAAATAATAAGCGGCTTTTTCTTTTCCCAACTGCTCATAGAGGTCACGCGGCTGAATTTCCGGAACATTAAAATAGTCCTTTTCAAGCCCTACTATACAAAATTTTAAATTTCCATCTTGTATTTTATCAATATCAAAAAACATAGTAAGCGCTGGAGAAACAAAAATAAATTGTTTAAACCGCGTATCAAAATACGTATATTGTGTAGCAAGGGGCGGCAAATACGGGACTAAAAAAGGCGGTTCATACACATAGGCGGATAAACCCGGATTATTCCTCTTCGACCACCTGACATGAAATTCCAAAATCTTCCGTACTTTTTCCAAAACTATTTCTTTAGAAGCAAAAGCATTATTAAAAAAGAAATTTTCCTGATTTTTCATTTGAATAGAACGCTGCAAACCAAGGGAAAATTGCTCAACCTGTGCTTTTACGGGATTTTGGCAAAAAAGATTTTTATTTAAATTGGTAATATCAAAAGTCCACAGATTTGTATTATCAGAGTTAGTATTTTCATAGTTATCACAATATGTTAACCAGCGTTCAGCAGAAAGTTCCGCCCCTGCCAGCAATAGACCTGCCGTTCCGCCGCTGCCAAAGCCCATAAAACTAATCTTTGTTGTATCGATAAACTGCACAAAAGTTTTATCCTGCACAAGCAAATCTATGGCGAGAGAACACTGCTTAGCCCGCTGATAAAAAGACTTTGCAGAATAAAAAATCCGCATATTATGGGAATTATCCTCACTATGCATAGGCACAGCGACAATATATCCACGCTTTACCAATAAATCCGCTAAGGTATGATAACTATAGCGCGTCAGACCCGAAGCATGGGAAATCACAAGCAAAGGAAATTTTTTATACGGCAAAGGCACTGCGTCAAGCTGAGCCTGCAATTCTTTTTTAGAAAGCTTATTTTTTGCAGCATTAGCCCGTATTTCTTCATGTTTTTGTAAAGCAGGCTTGGCGATTTTCTCATCGATAATGCGAAAAACAGGTGCATTTCTCGCCACATACATGTGGTATTCATCCATAACATAATCACGTTCTTCAACGCGCGTCGGATACCATATCCCCACATCAAGACGGATATTTTCCCTTGAATTCCAAGTAGATATTGAGCGATACCCCACATGCATTTCCTCTTTTGCAATACAATTAAAAGAAAACGAAAGGGAAAAAATAAAAAATATAACCGGAAAAAAAATTTGACGCATACCTGTTCCTTTACTCGGAAAATAATTTACCAAAAAGTTGTCTTCTTTTCAATCGGCAAAATGCAACTTTTAAAAATGTTTTGCTTGACTTCTTTACAAAGATAGCCTATTAATACCCCTCGACCTTGCCTTTACTACGCTAAAGGCCATAGACCAAAAGGAGATTACTATGCGTAAGATGGAAACTCTCGTGCTTTTCTCACCGGAAATGACTGTAGAAATGCGCGAACAAACCATTGCTGCTCTCAGCGAAGTAATTGACCGTGAAGGCGGTAAACTTCTTGCTGTAGACCAATGGGGAATGAAAGACTTAGCGTACCCGGTACGCAAGCAAATGCGTGGATTTTATGTTCGTTTTGAATATAATGCACCTAATCAGCTTGTTGCAGAACTTGAACGTATTATCCGTATCCAAGACGATATTTTTAAATTCATTACTGTTCGCTTAAGCGACAATGCAGAGGAGGTTGCATAATGGCTTTCCGTAAAAAATTTGCTCCTCGCCGCAAATTCTGCCGTTTCTGTGCCGATAAGGATCTTCCGCTCGATTACAAACGCCCGGATATTTTGCGTGATTTTATTACTGAACGCGGTAAAATTGTAGCTCGCCGTATTACCGGTACTTGTGCAAAACACCAACGTCAACTCACAACCGAAATTAAACGTGCTCGTCAAATGGCACTTCTTTTCTACACCACTGCTCATTCCAGTGATGTGAAAAAGAAAACCAATATATAAGGTAAGGAGAGTAAGATATGAAAGTTATTCTTCGCGCCGATATTGAAAATTTGGGACACTTGGGTGACGTTGTAGAAGTAAAACCCGGTTACGGACGCAACTACCTCATTCCTCAAGACTTGGCTATGCTTGCAACTCCTGCAAATCTCCATGCTTTTGAACTTGAAAGAAAGAAACTTCAAGCCCGCATGGACGAAATCCGTGCAGCAGCTTCTGCTATTGCCGAAAAACTCCAAGACTTCGTTCTTACCATTGCCATGCGTGTTGGTGAAAACGACAAACTTTACGGTTCTGTCACCACATCTATGATTGGTGAGCTCTTGGGTCAGGAAGGTATTGAAATCGACCGCCATACTATCTTGCTTGACGGCGCTATCCGTACCCTTGGTGAACACACTGTACGTGCAAGACTGCATGCAGACGTTGTCCCTACCTTTGTTGTGAAAGTGATCTCTGAAGATAAATCACACTTGGGTGAAGAAGCTCCTGCTGACGCAGAATAAGCTTAGCCGGCATATTATGAAAAAGTCCGCTTTATAAGTGGACTTTTTTTATATCTTTTTCACAACTGCTGCCTATAACAATACCTACCATAAAAAATGAACAGCAAAAAAATTATTAACGTTGTTGCAGGATTTATATACGAAAACAATAAATTTTTAATTTGTCAGCGTCCTGCGGGAAAAGCACGTGCATTGCTCTGGGAATTTGCCGGAGGAAAAGTGGAGGAGGGCGAAAGCCATGCGGAAGCCCTCAAACGTGAATTTATGGAAGAACTGGCTGTTAAAATCAGTGTTGACAGTTTATTCTACAGCCACTCCCATGAATATGAGGATATTATTGTCAATCTCTTTATTTATCATGCAAAAATAATCCAAGGTACTATCCGGAAACTGGAACATAAAGAGATAAAATGGATTAGATCCCATGAAATTGACAACTACAATTTCTGCCCTGCTGATGAAGAAGTTTTAGAAATTATAAAACAAAATTATTAGGAAAGCTTTTTATCTGCGCTCATAACCGTCTTCGATTATTCAATTATACGTTACTGTCTTTACCAAACGCAGCTTTATTCCATTCTTTATTTCATCAAAAAACTTTACCCCTCCGCCCGAAATAATGGGGATTATGGCAAGATGAAATATATCAGTGTATTAATCAATTAATCATTATGAATAAGGCTTTTCTTTGCCCATTTCTGGCTTGCCCAGTGCCTCCAAAGGAAAATCGCCCGCAAACTTTCATCAAGGGCAAAACATACCCACATGCCGATAAGCCCATAGCCAAGCAGCAAGCCAAAGAAATAGGAACCAAAAGTTGCCACGACCCAAATCACGATTAATCCGACAAAAAACGCATATTCAGGATTACCGACAGCACTGAGCATACGCCCGCCAAGAATATTCACCGCTCTGCCCACTTCAAGGACAACATCAATCCATAAAATAACCAAGCATAATTCTATAATCGATGTATTTGTTGTCAGCAAAGGAATAACCCAAGGTCCGCCTAAAGCCAGACAAAAGGACAGAAGCACAGAAACAGAAATAGCAATTTTTAAACTGAACTGCCCCACCCGCAGTGCTGCGTCTTTGCGCTTTCTTCCCACCAATTGCCCAACTATAATAGCGGAAGCCTGCCCCAACGAAAGGGAAAAAAGAAAAATAAAGGTAATAATATTAACAAGATAGGTTCTTGCCGCCAAAGCCTCTGTACCCAGCTTATTGATAAGATAGACAATGACAGTTTGAGAAAGGCTGTAGGAGAACATTTCTCCTGCACCGGGCAAACCAATTTTCATAATTTTCCGCAGCTTGTCACCGGGAAAGGGAAACATGGTTTTAAAAATGGATTCCCGCACCCGCTGCCGTTTAATGGCATAAAAAAGCAAACTGCATGCTACAAAACGGCTTATAACCGTCGAAATGGCAGCTCCTTGCACCCCGAGAGCCGGAAAACCGAATTTCCCAAAAATTAACGCATAGTTGCCAAAAATATTCAGTATATTCGCCACCAAGGATACATACATAGGATAACGTGCCAAATTGCAGCTTCGCATAATCCCTGAATAGGTCATATTCATACAGGTAAGAATGGAAAGTCCGCCCACTATTTCAAAATAAATAACGGCATTATCAACAAGTTCTTCTTTTGCATCCAAAAAATCTACCAGTTCAGGGCTAAAAAATGTAAAGAAAATTCCAATAACAATTCCCATGACTATGTTATAAGCAACTGCCGCAGAAATTGTCTGCGTAAAGCTCTTTTCATCTCTTGCCCCAATATATTGGGAACAAACAACGGTGACACCCATAACCCCAATCATAAAAACCATATTCACAAGCATGAGAATTTGGTTTGCAAGCCCGACAGACGCAACAGCATTGTCAGAAATGCGGCTCAGCATAAAGACGTCAACAAAGCCCACAAGCATAATCAGCAATGTTTCAACAAAAATCGGTCCTGTTAGGGAAACCAATTGTCTTCGTATATCAAGTCGTTGCACCATTGTCAGCATAACAAAACCTCTTTATCTTCTTCTGTTAATAATGCAATACTATTGATTGTCAATAGAATAGTCATCATGCAGCATAGGGATAGCGGATAAAAACTTATCTTGCAAAAAGCACGGAATTTCACAAAAAAACATTTTCTTTCAAGTAACTGATAAATTTTTTTCAATAAAAATTACTTGCAAAATCTATCATAATGTATTAAATAATCCTTTACGTTTTTTTATGCGAGAGTGGCGGAATTGGTAAACGCACTAGACTTAGGATCTAGCGGAATATTCCTTAAGAGTTCGAGTCTCTTCTCTCGTACCAATAAATTCTTTGACCGGTCGAAGGCTCCAAAGAGTGCCACCTCTTCCGGCACATCATATAAGGAGTCATACAATGTCCCACACGACTGAAAACGTATCCCAAACAAAACGCAAAATTTCTGTAACCATTGAAGCAAGTGATGTTAACAAAGCTATTGACAGCACTATTCGTGAATATGGCAAAAATTTGAACATCAATGGTTTCCGCAAAGGAAAAGTACCTGCTTCCGTTATTGAAAAAAGGTATACTGATGACGTTTACAATTACGCGACTGAAAATCTTATCAATACCAATATCAACAAAATTCTTGATGAAGAAAAAATCCGTCCTATCAGCCGTGTAAATCTTGAAGATAAAGAAAACACTCAAAAACTGGAACGCAATAAAGATTTTTCTTTTACCTGTTCCTTTGAAATTCTCCCGGAAATTGAACTTCCAAAAGATTTTTCCGAATACAGTGTAAAAGTTGAATCTGACGAAGTAAGCCCTGAAGAGCTTGAAAAGTTTACCACACAGGTTCGCCGCAGCATGGCTACCTTGGAAGACGTCAACGAAGACAGAAAACCAATGGACGGTGATGTTCTCTTGGTTGATGTTGAAGGAAGCTATGAAGGAAAGCCTGTTGCCGGCATGGGAGCACAAAACTTCCTGATGCAGATCTCTGATGAAAAAGACAACACCAACAAAGAAATTGATAAACTTGTCCGTACGGCAAGTGTTGGTGAGGAAGTGAGCGGCACAATGGTTTGCCCTGATGATTATGCTGACAAAACTATGCGCGGCAAAACCATTGACGTAAAAATTAAACTCCATAAAATCCACAAACAAATCCTTCCCGAACTTAACGAAGAATTTGCAAAAAAAGTTGGCTTCAAAGACATCGATACCTTGAAACAAATGATTGAAGCACAAGTAAAGCAAACTAAATCAGCACAAGTGAGAAGCAAGGCTCAGCACGAACTTTTGGACAGTATCACGGAAAAATATGACTATGAACTGCCTGAAAGCATGGTACAAAGCGCCCTTTCCAATTACATGATGGAAGCAAGAAACCATTTGGGTCAGCAAAACATGGATCCTGAAGAAATGCTCAAAGCCATGGCTTCTTTGAAAGAAGACGGTGAGGAAATTGCAAAGCGTCAGACCAAAGCCCATGTATTCCTTCTTAGCCTTGCCTTCCGTGAAAACATTACGGTTACCGGTCAGGAAGTGGATATGTATATTCGTCAGCTTGCTATGGAAACCCGCCAGCAATACGAACAAGTGCGTGACCATGTTCTTCAATCCGGCATGGTAACCGATATTCAAGAACGAATTATGGCAGGCAAAGCCCTTGATTTAATTTTTGACCAAGCTAAGCACGAAGAAGTAAAAGCTGATTAAGAATTACTTGGCAAAGTTTTTGCATAACCAATTAAAAGTCAAAAATTTGCCTTTCCTCATACTTGTATCCTTTGGTATCCGCAGGCAAAGTTTTTTGTCTGCGGGTACTTATATAAAGCCTCTCAAGGAGAAACACCAATGAATATACCTATGGTCATTGAGACAACAGGCCGTACAGAACGTGCTTATGATATTTATTCCCGCTTGCTGAAAGATCGAATCATTTTGCTTGGCACAGAAGTCAATGACGCTGTTGCTTCTCTTATCTGTGCCCAGCTTCTCTTTTTAGAATCACAAGACCCTGAAAAAGAAGTCAGCCTTTATATCAATAGTCCCGGCGGTTCTGTAACAGCCGGCATGGCAATTTACGATACCATGAAATTTATTGCCTGCCCTGTAACCACTCTTTGCATGGGCAGAGCTGCAAGCATGGGCGCATTCCTTTTGGCAGGAGGAGAAAAAGGCAAACGTTTTGCCCTTCCCCACAGCCAAATCATGATACACCAGCCGTCAGGAGGCTATCAAGGTCAGGCAACGGATATTGAGATTCATGCAAAAGAAGTTTTGCGCATGAAAAAAGATCTCAACAGTATTTTAGCCCAAAATACCGGGCAAAATATCAAAAAAGTGACTTCCGACACAGAGCGTGACAATTTTTTAACAGCTGAAGAAGCCTTGAAATACGGCATTATTGACAATATTCTTACATCCAGACACGATTTAATATAGGTTTTTTATGAGTAATACAAACGATGGTATGCACTGCTCTTTTTGCGGACGGAGTGAATTTGAAGTAAATCAGTTCATTGTTCAGGGCAATGCTTGTATTTGTGACCAATGTATCAATGCCTGCAACCGCATTATCGAAAAACAAAAAATCAAACAATCCGATAAAACGCCAACCCTCCTTACTCCGCGGGAAATCAAAGAAAAACTCGATGAATATGTGATTGGTCAGGACAATGCAAAGAAAATTCTTTCTGTTGCTGTCTACAACCATTACAAACGGGTTTTCTTTCAGCATGAGCTGGGTGACGTGGAACTGGAAAAAAGCAACGTGCTTTTGGCAGGTCCTTCCGGAAGCGGAAAAACCTTGCTTGCCCGGACATTAGCCCGTATTTTGAACGTGCCCTTTGCTATTGCAGACGCGACCACACTCACAGAAGCCGGCTATGTGGGCGAAGACGTGGAAAATATCCTTGTCCAATTGGTGCAAAATGCAGAATTTGATTTGGATGCTGCAAGCCGCGGAATTATTTATATCGATGAAATTGATAAGATTTCCCGCAAAGGCGACAGTGCGTCCCTGACCCGTGATGTATCCGGCGAAGGCGTGCAGCAAGCCCTTTTGAAAATTATTGAAGGAACAGAAGCCAATATTCCGCCAAAGGGCGGCAGAAAACACCCGCAGCAGGAATTTATCCGCCTTAACACTTCCAATATTCTCTTTATTGTGGGCGGAGCTTTTATTGGACTTGAAAAAATGATTGAGTCCAGAATGCGCGGCAACAGCATGGGATTTGGTGCGCACATCAACAATAAAAAAGAACAAAATATTTCCCAGCTTCTTGATCAGGCTGTGCCGACCGACCTTGTCCAATTTGGCTTAATCCCTGAATTTATTGGACGTATTCCTGTTATTACCCACGTTGACGAGCTCGATGTGGACGATTTAGTCCGCGTTTTAACAGAACCTAAAAATGCTCTTACCAAACAATACCAAAAACTTTTTGAAATTGACGGCGTGGAACTCAGTTTTGAAACAGAAGCACTCAGAGCCGTTGCTCAAAAAGCCATTGAACGAAAAACAGGAGCAAGGGGTCTGAGGAATGTTCTTGAAACAGTCATGCTTGATATTATGTATGATTTACCCAACACGGCAAAAGGTAAACAATGCATTATCACCAAGAATGTTATTGAAAAGAATGAAACTCCCCTCTTTTTATCAAAAGCAGAATAATTAATACCGCTACGGTATCTTTTTCTTGAGGACACCATGAGTTTATTTGAAAATACGCACGGACGCATTCTTCCCATGATGACATTGCGGGAAGTTGTTATTTTTCCGGGATCTATAACTCCTCTTTTTGTGGGACGTGATATCTCTATCCGTGCCATTGAAGAATCCATCAGTTCCTTTAAAAAACATATTTTTCTTGTTACACAGCGGGAAGCTGATATTGAAAAACCAAACCCTGAGGATTTATACCCTATCGGAGTGGTCAGCCGTATTTTACAACTCATGCGTTTACCCGACGGAAATATTAAAGTTCTTTTTGAAGGTCTATACCGTGCCACATGGGATACCCTTGAAAATAAGGACGAAGAAATAATCTCTCCGCGTTTTTTGCACGATGCGCAGGATTTTTCCCCTGCTTTTGGCAATAACACCTTCCCTTGCCTGATTACCAACGAAATTCAGGATATCGACGCTACTCCCATTGAGGCAGAAGCCCTTTACCGTGCTATCCATGACGCCATAGAAGATTTTTCAAAGGTTAACAAAAAATTAACCCCGGAACACGTTGCTGCCATTTCCGCCCTGCACCATGCCGGCAAGCTTTCTGACGCCATTATGCCCCATTTGAAACTTGATTTTGCCAAAAAGCAGGAAGTTCTGGAAACGCTTGATACTGCCGAGCGCCTTTCCAAAGCCTATGAGCTTTTGAACAGTGAGCTTGCTGTGGCTGATTTGGAAAAGAAAATCAAAAGCCGTGTCAAGGATCAAATGGAAAAAAATCAGCGTGAATATTACCTTAGCGAACAGATAAAGGCTATTCACAAAGAAATGGGCAATGAAGACCCGCAGGCAGAAGCGGATGAACTGGAACTGCGTATCCGTGAAAAAAATATGCCGGACGAAGCTAAGGAACGGGCACTGCGCGAGCTAAAAAAACTCCGCCCCATGTCCCCCTCTTCTGCGGAATATTCCGTGGCACGGAACTATATCGACTGGGTACTGGATTTGCCATGGAATGAACTCAAAGACATCCACATTGACATTAAAGAAGCCAAAACCATTTTGGATAATGCCCACTTTGGTTTGGAAAAGCCAAAAGAACGCATCTTGGAATACCTTGCTGTGCAAAAACTCACTGACGGGCTCAAAGGTCCTATCCTTTGCTTTGTGGGGCCTCCGGGGGTGGGTAAAACTTCTCTGGCAAAAAGCGTAGCCGAGGCAACAGGCAGGGACTTTGTACGAATTTCCCTTGGCGGAGTCCGTGATGAAGCAGAAATCAGAGGACACAGACGCACCTATGTAGGTGCAATGCCCGGTAAAATCCTCATGGCTCTGCGCAAGGCTAAATCCAATAACCCCTTGTTTTGCTTAGATGAAATTGACAAAATGACTGCAGATTTCCGCGGTGATCCAAGCTCTGCCCTTTTGGAAGTGCTTGACCCGGAACAAAATAACACGTTCAGCGATCACTACCTCGACCTTGATTATGACCTTTCCAAAGTCTTTTTCATTACCACGGCAAACACTCTTGGAGATATTCCCGCACCCCTTCGTGACCGAATGGAAATTATCGAGCTTTCAAGCTATCTTGAAACAGAAAAAATGAGTATTGCCAAAGACTTCCTTTTGCCAAAACAACGCAAAATGCACGGCTTGGAACAAAATAATCTGCAAATTGACGATACCGCCATGCTCGAGATTATCCGTTCCTATACCCGTGAAGCCGGGGTACGGAACCTTGAACGGCAAGTTGCAACTTTGTGCCGTAAAACAGCCATTAAAATGGTAGAAAATGATACGGATAAAGAAAAACTTTGCGTCCATGTCAAGAAAAAAGATTTACGCACATACCTTGGCATACAAAAATACCGCTTCGGCGATAAGGAAAATAACGCCCAAGTTGGCGTTGTGGCGGGACTTGCCTATAATATGGTGGGCGGTGATATCCTCTATATTGAAACCGCAATCATGGCAGGAACCGGAAAAATTCTGACCACAGGACAGCTTGGGTCTGTGATGAAAGAATCCGCGGAAGCAGCCTTCAGCTATGTGCGATCCCGTGCCAATCTGCTTGGCTTACGCCCTGATTTTTATAAGGATATTGATATCCATATCCACGTACCGGAAGGGGCAACCCCTAAGGACGGACCGTCTGCCGGTATTACCATTGCAACCTCCATTGCCTCTGCTTTGCTTGGCATTGCAGTGCAGGAAAACGTTGCTATGACAGGGGAAATTACCTTACGCGGACGAGTGCTTGCCATTGGCGGCTTGCGGGAAAAACTGCTTGCGGCAAAACGCTCCAATATCAAAACCGTCATTATTCCCACAGATAATAAAAAAGATATTGAAGAAATACCAAAAGAAATTACCAACAGCCTGAAAATAAAATTTGTCAGTCACGTGGACGAAGTCCTGCCCATTGCTTTCAATAAAAAAAGCACGGAAATCTTCCAGTCAACTGCTGACAACGCCAACTTTATCGATAACCTCAAACTCCACGAAAAGAAAAAATCAACAAAAAAGAAAACAACAAAACAATAACTACAAGAGTAAAGCCGTTAACAAAAACGTTAACGGCTTTGTTGTTATAAAGAACTCACTGATTTTAATAGTCTTTTCATATCTCTTGATTTCTATTTGCAATTATATGAATAAACTATTATTATAACAATTAACACCCCGATTTTATTAGAAAATGAGACTTACTATGGCTAAAAAAGAAGCTAAAACTGATTTATGGGTTTATGATTTATTGAAAGAAGCAAAAATTAATTTGGACCCTCAAGGATGTTCAATAAAAGAAATTGATAAAGCATTAAAAACCGCTTCCAAAAAAGGAACAAAACATGTTGGATATCCTGAATATATAGGTATTGTAAAAGATTTTATACTGGTAATAGAAGATAAAGCAGATTTATCAAAGCATGTCAAATATAATGAAAAAGGTTTAATTTGCACTGAAACAAAATCTATTGCTGATTATGCTGTAAATGGTGCTTATTTTTATGGAAAACATCTTATAACTAATACACATTATAATAAAATTATAGCGTTTGGGATATCTGGAAATGAAAAACACCATAAAATTACGCCTCTTTTTATAAATGAACGTGAATACTGCAAAATCATGCCAGAGGTGGAATCTTTCTATATTTTTAACGAAGAAAATATTGATGAATACTATACCAGAGAAATTTTAGGTGAAAATACTGATTTACAAAAAGAAACAACTGAAATTTTAAAATTTGCAAAAAATTTACATGAAGATTTACGTAATTACGGAAATTTACAAGATACCCAAAAACCGCTTGTTGTATCAGGAATTTTACTTGCATTAAGAGAAATTGAAAAAGGTTCTTTTAACCTTAATCAACTCAATGGAGATGATATTGATACGGATGGAAATAAAATATATACTGCAATAGATAAAAATTTACAACGTTCAAAAGTTTCACCAACGGTAAAAAAAGACAAACTATTAACGCAGTTTGCGGTTATTAAAGATACAAAAATTCTTAATGAAAAAAATGCAGCGTTAGGAAAAACTCCTCTTAAATATTATGCTGAACAAATTTATGAAAATATTTATAAAACAATAAAATACACCACCAGTGCTGAAGATTACTTAGGCAGATTTTATGGTGAATTCATGAGCTATTCCGGCGGAGACGGGCAAACCTTAGGAATTATTTTAACTCCTAAACATATAACACAGCTATTTTGTGATTTAGCAGAATTAAAACCTGAAGACACTGTATTTGACCCTTGCTGCGGAACAGCAGGCTTTCTCATTGCTGCCATGCATAATATGCTTTTAAAAGCAAAAAATGAATATCAAATCGATAATATCAGAAAAAATCAGCTGCATGGAATTGAGCTTCAACCCTATATGTTTACCATTGCAACCTCAAATATGATTATCCGCGGAGATGGTAAAAGCAACTTAATTGATGAAGATTTTTTAAAAATGAATCCTGCAGAATTACAGCTAAAAGGTGCGACTGTAGGAATGATGAACCCTCCCTACAGTCAAGGTTCAAAAAATAATCCTTCTTTATATGAAATAAGCTTTGTCGAGCAGTTACTTGACTCATTAACTGAAGATGGAAAAGCAATAGTCATTATCCCACAATCTTCTTTAACCGGAAAATCACAAGATGAGCGAAATTATAAAGAAAATATTTTAAAACATCATACATTAGAAGGTGTCATTACATTAAATGGAGATACATTCTATGGAGTAGGCACTAATCCTTGTATTGCAGTTTTTACGGCACATAAGCCACACCCTAAAAATAAAGAATGTAAATTCATTGATTTTAAAGATGATGGTTATAAAGTTGCTCCTCATATAGGACTTATTGAAACTGAATATGCCAAAGACAAAAAGCAGCATTTATTGGATGTCTGGTTTAACCGCATAGAAGCTCCAACAAAATTCTGTGTAAAATCAACTATTGAAGCAACTGACGAATGGTTACATGCATTTTATTATTTTAATGATGAAATTCCTACAGAAGAGGATTTCGATAAAACAATAGCAGATTATTTAACCTTTGAATTTTCCATGATTGCTCAAGGGAGAAGCTATTTATTTGATGAGGTAAAAAATGGTTAAAAACTTGTCTAAAAAAAAATGGTTAGATTTTTATCTAACTGATTTATTTCAAATTACTTCTACCTCAAGCAGTATTGATAAATGCAAATTAAAAAATATTAATGGAAAAATTCCTTATATAACGAGAACAGATAAAAATAACGGATACGAACTTTTTGTGGAACAACAAAATTCAAAATACAAATTTGATATCGGTAATGTCATAACTATTGGTCTTGATACTCAAACAATATTTTATCAACCTGCTTTTTTTTACACTGGACAAAATATACAAATATTACAATCTCAACATATAAATAAATATACAGCGTTATTTATCATTCCAATAATTAAAATTCTTATGAAAAAATTTAATTGGGGCGGAAATGGCGCAACTTTAACTCGACTAAAAAGAAGTCGAATACTCTTACCAGTAAATTCAAAAGGTGAACCTGATTATGAATTTATGGAAGAATATATTAAAGAGCGTGAAAAAAAATTTAAACAACAATATAAGGAATATATTAAAAATATAACGCATCAATTACATACAGAAATTAAAAATGATAGAGAATGGAAAGAATTTTTTATTACTGATATTTTTAAAAATATACAACGAGGCAAACGTTTAATAAAAGAAAATCAATATAAAGGAGATATCCCGTATATTTCATCAACAGCACAAAATAATGGTGTTGACAACTTTATCAGCAATACAGAAAACGTTAGGAAATATAAAAATTGTCTTAGTCTTGCAAATTCTGGCAGTGTAGGTTCTTGCTTTTATCAGCCATTTGAATTTATTGCAAGTGACCACATTACACATTTAAAAGGCAATTTTTCGAAGTATATATATATATATAGCAAGTAAAATATTCCTATGCAGATTGAACGGTATAATTTTTTTGCAGTCGCTTTTTCCATTTTTTACAATTTTCGTCTTTAAAATTGTAAAAAAAGAATTTAAAAACTCAATTAATTATATCATTTCAATATATTACCATTTACTTGATTATATTTATAACTTTCCTTGCGTGCATACTTCTTTTTTGATAAAACATTTTTGTAAAAACAAATAATAATACTGTTAATAATACAGTATATTTTTATGGAGGAAGCAATGCATAAATTTTTTAATCGCTTTGCTCTTGCTTTATTGGGTCTTGGTCTATGTTTTATGCCTTTGCAGGCGGAAGCAAAAACAACGTTTATTACCATTGGAACAGGCGGTATTACCGGTGTTTATTACCCAACAGGCGGTGCAATAGCCAAAATTGTCAATGACAGAACGGAATTTGGAATAAAAGCGACAGCTGAAGCAACCGGTGCTTCTATTTTCAATATCAATGCTGTAAAGGGCGGTAACCTTGATTTCGGTATTGCTCAGGCAGACAGCCAATATTTAGCTTACAACGGAAAAGGCGAATGGGAAGGACAGCCTGTTTCCGATCTCCGCTCTGTGTTTTCTTTGGCTCCTGAAATGATTACCTTTGTTGCTGCTGAAGATTCCGGGATTAAAGCTATTGAAGACGTAAAGGGGAAAGTTATCAATATCGGCAACCCGGGTTCCGGCAACCGTCAAAATGCCATTGATATTTTCAATGCCCTCGGGATTAACTATGAAAAGGATTTCAAGGCAGAAAGCCTCAAAGCTGCTGACGCTCCCCGTATGCTCCAAGACGGACGCATTGACGGTTTCTTCTATACTGTCGGACATCCAAACGGAAATATCAAAGAAGCAACTGCCGGCATGAGAAAAACCCGCATTGTTTCCATTCCCGAAATCAAAAGCCTTTTTGAAGCCGCTCCTTATTATTCCATGGATACCATTGACATGGCGCAATATCCGGAAGCAACCAATGCCGGTGAAGGCAAAATCAGCACCATTGGCATGAAAGCAACTTTGATTACTTCTGCTGCCATTGATGAAGAAGTTGTGTATAATTTGACAAAAGCTGTTTTTGAAAACCTTGACGAACTGCGCACTCTTCATCCTGCTTTAGCAAATCTTACCAAAGAAGGCATGCTCGAAGGATTGTCTGCTCCGCTCCATAAAGGGGCTGAACGCTACTACAAAGAAGTTGGTTTGATTAAATAAGATATTCTTCCGCATAAGGGGGAATATTTCCCCCTTTTTTAATGGCAAAATTTGTTTTGCACGTTTTTATTTTAAAGGTATGGTATGAAAAAAAAGAAAGAATCAGCATTTAAACCCGATTCTTATCGCGAGGAAATGCTCAAGGGCGAGCATGGGCTTCGTGGGGAAGGTTCCGGTTTTACTGAAAATCTTACATTAATTATTGGACTTTTATGGTCTTTATTCCAACTTGCATCAGCCGGTTTTATTCTGATTGATGCAATTTTTGTCCGTGCAATTCACTTAGCCTTTGCCATCAGTCTTGTTTATCTCAATATTCCCATGTTTAAACACGGAAAAAACAGTGATTGGGATAAACGTATTTTACTGGCCATGAACAGGGTTACTGTTCTTGACTATATTTTTGCGATTTTTGCCGCTTTTTCCGCTCTTTACATTATTCTTGATTACACGGGCTTAGCCTCAAGAGCAGGGCTGCCTATTCCCCGTGACCTTATTTTTGGTTTTTTACTCATTGTGTTGCTTTTGGAAGCAACACGCAGGGTTATTGGACCGGCCCTTCCCACCATTGCTATGTGTTTTATTCTCTATGTTTTTTCCGGTCCCTATTTACCCGATTTTCTTGCCTTCAAAGGAGCTACCGTTTCCCGCTTTATTTCGCAGATGACTATGGATTCTGAGGGGATTTACGGTGTTCCCCTGCAAGTTTCCGCAACAGTTGTTTTCCTCTTTGTTTTATTTGGAACCATGCTGGAAAGAGCAGGCGGAGGACAATTTTTTATCCGTCTTGCCATAGCCGGTTTGGGGCACTTTAAAGGCGGCGCTGCAAAAGCCGCTGTTTTGGGCAGCGCCCTGACAGGTATGATTTCCGGTTCCAGTATTGCCAACGTTGTGACAACGGGTACGTTTACCATTCCTTTAATGAAAAAAATGGGCTATCCTGCAACAAAAGCTGCCGCCATTGAAGTTGCTGCCTCCACCAACGGTCAGCTTGCCCCGCCTGTTATGGGGGCTGCTGCCTTTATCATTGCAGAATATGTCAATATTCCCTATATTGAAGTAGCCAAAGCAGCGGCTATTCCTGCTTTTGCCTCTTACGTTGCCCTGCTCTGGATTACCCATGTGGAAGCAAGCAAACTCGGCATGCAGGGTTTGCCGAAATCCGCCCTTCCCAAGGTCGGAGAAACTCTCAAAGAGGGCTGGGTCTTTTTAATCCCTATTTTCATGCTCCTTTACGAACTTATTTTTGCCCAGCATTCTGCAGAAATGAGCGTATTTAGGGCAATTTGCGTGCTCAGCGTCATGATGCTCGGCAAAAGCTATATCCGTGCACGCCTATATGGTTTTTCCCGTTTTGAAAGTTTAAAACTTTCTGTCAAAGACTGGCTTATTTCCCTTTCCGCCGGAGCAACAAGCATGGCGGGTGTCGCCCTTGCCACAGCCTGTGCAGGGATTATCGTCGGCTGTATTTCCCTTGGTCTTGGACAACAAATTACCACATTTGTGGAAATTTTATCCATGAACAATATTTTGCTGCTTCTTTGCATTACTGCCCTTGCAAGCCTTTTGCTGGGTATGGGCTTACCTACCACCGCAAACTATATTATCATGGCGTCACTCACTGCCCCTATCCTTGTGCGTCTGGCTTCAAACGTTGATATTCACGGTTTAAACCTGACAGTTCCCCTTTTGGCAGCTCACCTTTATTGTCTTTATTTCGGTATTCTGGCAGACGATACGCCCCCTGTGGGGCTTGCTGCCTATGCAGGCGCCGCCATTGCCGAAGCTTCGCCCATCGCCACGGGTATACAAGGCTTTTGGTATGATATCAGAACAGCCATTTTACCGCTTATGTTCTTTTTCAACCATGATATTATCTTGTGGAATATTCATTCTGTTCCCATGAGTTTCTTTATTTTTGGCATGACCTGCCTTGGCACCGTCAATTTTGCGTCCTTTACCCAAGGCTGGTTTATCAATAAAAATACCGGGCTGGAAAAAGCTCTTCTTGCTTTTAATACCGTTTTATTCCTCAACCCCTTCCTGATTACCGGTTTTGTTCTTCCCTATGAATACCGTTATCTCGGGTACGGACTCGGCATTCTGATTATGGGACTTATCTACATTTTGCAAAAAGCACGTCCCAACACCGTAAAACCACTCAAAGCACCCAAGTATGACGCTATTTAAGGTATGAAAAGAAGGATATGCCATGCGACTTATCAAACATATACAAAAAACAACTATTCCCAAACTCAACAAACCTGTCCGTGCTTTGCCCAGAAAACGCCGTATCCAAAAACACGGCAAAGAACCCGTCCTTGTCTGTTCAAAGTGTAAAACAGTTTTTCCCGAATTTCTGGCGCGCTGCCCGGAATGCGGCAGCCGTGACTGGCAGGGGTTATCGGAAGTCAATCCCTATAATAATGCCCCACTGGAACAATTTTTAAAACTCTGCGGTCATCTCATGTGGCTGGGGGGCTGTATCGCCTGCATTTTCCTTTTATGGCAAACGACTTCTTCTGATCAGGCATATAACGAACTGCTGGTGCTTTCTGCTGTCTTGGTAGCGGCATTCGGCGTTTTTGCCTCTGTTGGGTATTTTGGTCTCAGCGAAATCAATCGCCGTGTGGAAAGAATACAAAAACGTTTGCGTACGTTTCCCGAAGATTTCCATAGCCACGCCAAAAAGCCGCGCTATAAACAATAACGGGTATCATTCATGGCTAGTATCCAGCCGTAACCCTGCAATTTTTCTCTTTTTAACAAGACTTGAAAATTTAATATAAAAACATATACTGATTTTAAAGAAACATATTTTTATTGAGGATAGAAATAAGATTATCCCATGCCTATAGAACAAACTGAAAAAAACTCTTTTTGGGAAACATTTTTTTTAGGAGAAAGGCTTTTTGACCGTTATCTTTTCCTTTTTCTGATTGGAATAGAATTATTAATGTCCTTTTCATTTTTAGGCTTTATCCATATTCCTCCTATCTCTGTCACGTTTGCTTATTTTCCGATTATTGTTTCCGGACTTTTATTAAAAATGCCGCAGACACTCATTATCAGTTTATTTTTTGGATTTGCGTCATTATTTAAAGCAACTCCCTATTATGTCATGTTTGCTGACGCTGTTTTTTCTCCGTTTTCAAGCAATGCCCCTGTGAATTCTATTTTTTTAAGCCTTGGCACCCGTTTATTATTCGGGGCACTTGTTTCCTATTTTTTTAGCTGTGCGATACACAAAAAATTTGAATACCTTTGGATTGGGCTTGTTGCATGTCTGAGCCCAAAACTCCATTCAATTATTGTGCTGACAGCTCTTGGCATGCTGTTTCCCGAATTTGATTTAAACATTACGAATACACTCAATTGGGATTTTAATGACACTCTCACAGCCCTTGGCTGTATTTTCCTGTGTATTGGCTTATGGTATGCTATTAATACAGAGAAATTCCAATTTTTGAAACATGCTATCAACCATGCATCCCAAAATCCCTATAAATCAAAATTTTTCTTTTTTGCATTAACAATTTTTATCTTTTTGCTCATTGCATTGGCTATTTCTGCCGCTCTTTATTTTATAGACAGAGAAGCATATATGCTCAAGCAATATCAAATTCTCATAACGCCGGTTATTGCCAAAGATTTGTTTTATCTTCAATGCCAATTTGTCTTTGCCATGGTAGGCATCATGCTTCTTTCCACCACCGTGTTATTTTCCTATCATCAGTATATGTCGTATAAAGAATATCAGGACGGCATAGACACGTTAACCAATGTAATGGGAAGAAAGATGTTTTTCTTTTGCTGCCATAAACTGGAAAAAAAAAGCAAAACTGCGCCAAATACCGCCTCAAACTGGTTTTTATTTGTGGACATAGATTATTTTAAAGTCATTAACGATACCTTCGGGCATGCGGCAGGCGATAAAGTTCTCCATGAAATTGCCCAAAACTTATCGGCAGCCTTTAAAGAAACAGGATATATCGGCAGAATCGGCGGAGATGAATTTGCTGTCATCATTTACAAACCAATGTCAGAAGAAGAACTCGGGTACCATTTGTCAAAATTTTTAGAGAATATTTCTTCTCTCCTGCCCCAAGCAAAAGTTTCCTGCAGTATCGGCGGCTATGAATTTCTTTTTCCGCAAAAGCTTTCTCATATTCTTTCCAAGGCAGATAATATGCTGTATAAAGCAAAGGAAAACGGAAGAGCTTGTTACAGATTACAGCCGATACATTCCGGCTCTTCCTCTGAGGAATAAAAGATGCTCTTACAAAACTTCATGCAAAAGGCAATCAAAAAACCAATTTTACAAATTTGTTAATTTTCCGATAATATTTTCTGTAATTCTGCATGCACTGATACGTACGTTTTCCCATGAAGAACAAAAAAGAAATTTTCCTATACAAAGATTTATTCTTAAAAGTACCCTTTCCGCCCCTTGTTTGCAAAAAAAGATTTTTACCAATTTTGTATCAAAACTCTTGCATATTAAGATATTTTGATATAGTAATACCCTATCTTAACTATAATTGAGGGAGAGCATATGAATACCCCAAGCCCTAAAGCATCTGCTTTACTGCCACTTATTGTATTTTTAATCCTCTTCATAGGAACAGGCGTATATTTAACCTTTCAAGATGTGAGCATGGCTTTTTATCAGCTTTCTGCCACTGTTGCCATTATTCCTGCCATTGTTATCGCCATCTGGCAATTCAGAGGAAAACTTAATCAAGGCATAGCCCTTTTCCTGCAAGGCGTTGGCGAAAGCAACATTATTACCATGAGTTTTATCTATATCATGGCAGGGGCTTTTGCGACGGTTGCAAAATCCATTGGCGGTGTTGACGCAACGGTTAATTTCGGTCTTTCCTTAATTCCCGTTGATTTTATCGTGCCGGGCTTTTTCATTATTGCCGCCTTTATTGCCACTGCCATGGGAACGAGTATGGGAACCATCGCAGCTATCGCCCCTATTGGGCTTGGCATTTGCGGGCAAACAGAAATCAGTACGCCGCTTATGCTTGGCGTCATTGTCGGCGGGGCTATGTTTGGGGATAACCTTTCCATGATTTCCGATACGACCATTGCTGCCACCAGAACACAAGACTGCGAAATGAAAGATAAGTTTATTTTCAACTCCAAAATTGCCCTGCCTACGGCACTTATCACCATTCTTATTCTTTATTTTGCGACATCCGCTCCCTCAAGCGTGGAAATCCATGACTATGAATTTATAAAAGTACTTCCCTACCTTACCATTTTGGTTATGGCTGTCTGCGGGATAAACGTTTTTATCGTGCTTTTGACCGGTATTATTTTCAGCGGCGCCATTGGGATTTATTCCCTTGCTGACTATAATTTCCTGACGTTCAGCCAAAACATCTATGATGGCTTTGCAAGCATGAATGAAATCATGATTCTTTCCATGATGCTTGGCGGACTTGGAGAGCTGATTAAACATAACGGCGGTATTGCTTATGTTTTACATTCCATTGATAAATTTGCAAAACAAAACAGCGGTGAACACAGCCAAAAAGCAGGGGAGTGGAGTATCGCCGCTCTTGTCAGCTTTGCCGATATCTGCCTTGCCAATAACACCGTTGCAATTATTTTGACAGGCGGTCTTGCAAAGGAAATCAAGGAAAAAAGCAAAATTGATTCCCGACGCTCTGCCAGTATTCTGGACATGGCTTCCTGCGTATTCCAAGGTCTTGTCCCCTATGCAGCTCAGCTTCTTCTGGCAGGCTCATTATCTCAAATATCCCCTATTGAAATTGCAATGCACAACTGGTATTGCATGCTCTTGGCTCTCGCGGTTATTTTATCTATCAGCTTCGGATTTCCGAAATCCAAAAAATAATTCCGTTGAGTTTCACTTTTCCTTATGATAGATACAAAAACATACCAGACAAAAGGTTAATCTATGACAAAACATTCCAGAGAAGAATTAGCAACACGTTTAGGCTTTTTGCTTTTATCCGCCGGCTGTGCTATCGGACTGGGGAACGTGTGGCGTTTTCCTTATATCGCAGGGCTTTATGGAGGAGCCTATTTCCTCGCTGTTTATTTTTTCTTTTTACTTGCCGTTGGGCTTCCCATTATTGTAATGGAATTTTCCATAGGACGGGCTTCCCGCAAAAATATGGGAAATGCTCTGCACATGCTCGAACCGGTGGGCACAAAATGGCATAAAATCGGCTGTTTTGCCCTTATTGGCTCAATGCTTCTCATGATGTTTTACGTACCTGTTTCCAGCTGGCTCATTGCCTATTGTTTCCATACCGCATCAGGGGCACTCAATTTGTCTCCGCAGGAAGTCGGACAATTTTTCGGAACCATGCTTTCCGAACCCATGCCTATGATTGGCTGGTCTTTAATCGTTATTGCCATTGGTGTTGGCGTTTGTTCCCTTGGCGTGCAAAAAGGGGTGGAAAAATGTGTTAAAGTCCTCATGCTGGGACTGCTTATTCTTTTACTTGTTCTTGCCGGAAATTCCCTTACCATGTCAGGAGCAGGCGAAGGCATGAAATTCTATCTTGCCCCGTCTTGGGAACGGGTGACACAGGCCGGCTTTTTCAATATGGTCAATGACGCCATGAACCAAGCATTTTTTACTTTAAGCGTGGGGATTGGAGCAATGCTTATTTTTGGCTCTTACCTCAATAAAAATAAAGCACTGACAGGTGAAGCCGTCTACATTGTCGGGCTTGATACCTTTGTTGCCATTATGGCAGGCATTATCATTTTCCCTGCCTGCTTTACTTTTGGCATTGAACCGAATGCCGGTCCCGGGCTTATTTTCATTACCCTGCCAAACGTCTTTAACTCCATGGCAGGCGGAACATTCTGGGGTACGCTCTTCTTTATTTTCATGGCAGCTGCTTCTCTTACTACGGTTATTGCTGTGTTTGAAAATATCATCTCCTATTACATGGACGTGCATGAATGGTCACGAAGAACTGCTACTATTGTAACGGGTATTTCCATTGCCGTTTTAATGCTTCCCTGTATTTTTGGTTTCAATATTTGGTCTGATTTTACCCCCTTTGGTGAAGGATCAAATATTTTAGATTTGGAAGACTTTATCATCAGCAACAATATGCTGCCTATCGGGTCTTTCCTCATCTTGCTTTTCTGCACAAGTCGCTACGGTTGGGGTTACGATAAGTTCCTTGAAGAAGCAAATATCGGCGAAGGGATTAAATTCCCGCGTTTCTTACGTTTTTACTTAAGTTATGTGCTGCCTGCCATTATGTTTTTTGTCTTTATTCAAGGGTACTCCCGCTTCTTCTAACCTAAAATAGCCTATTAAGGAATTGTTATGAGTAAACAAACATCAAGAGATCAGCTTGCATCAAGATTAGGGTTTCTCCTTCTTTCAGCCGGCTGTGCTGTCGGATTGGGGAATGTTTGGCGTTTCCCTTATGTTGTAGGCAAATACGGTGGACTTATCTTCCTCCTTGCATACTTTTTCTTTCTTCTTGCAGTCAGTCTGCCTATCATGGTTATGGAATTTTCAGCAGGACGTGCCTCCCAAAAAACAATGGCTCGCTGTTATCATGAGCTTTCCCCTGTCAAAGCATGGCGATCCGTGAGCTGGTTTGGTTATGTGGGACCATTTGTTTTGATGATGTTCTATATCCCTATTGCCGGCTGGCTTTTAAGCTATTGCTATAATACTGCAACGGGCACGCTTGCAAGTTTAAATCCCGACCAAGTGGGTGCTTACTTCGGCGGTATGCTTGCCAATCCCCTTTCCATGTATTTTTGGGGACTTGTTGTGACAGGCATTTGCTATTTTATTTGTGCCAAAGGCGTGCAAAAAGGCATTGAACGCTATGCAAAACTCATGATGTCCGGACTTTTAATTATTTTGCTTGTTTTGGCAGGGCACTCCCTGACCCTTTCAGGCTTGAAGGAAGGCATGGAATTTTACCTCGCTCCAAACTGGGCAAAAATCCAAGAAGCCGGCATCTTTAATATGATAAATGACGCCATGAACCAAGCCTTCTTTACCTTGAGCGTAGGTATGGGCGGCATGATGATTTTTGGCTCTTATCTCAATAAAAACCAATCTCTTACAGGGGAAGCTCTCTATATCGGGGCACTGGATACCTTTGTTGCTTTTATGGCAGGTATCATTATTTTTCCTGCCTGCTTTACCTTTGGTGTTGAGCCGGGCGCGGGTCCCAGCCTTATTTTCATTACCCTGCCCAATATTTTCAATGAAATGAGCGGCGGTTTATTCTGGGGAACATTATTCTTTATTTTCATGGGCTTTGCAGCGCTCACCACTGTTATCGGGGTTATGGAAAGTATCATTGCCTACAGCATGGACGCACTGCACTGGAGCAGAAAAAAATCCCTCAATATCAATTTTGGGGCGATGGTTTTTTGTATTCTCCCCTGCATTTTGGGCTTTAACGTTTGGGATAGTATTCAGCCCTTTGGGGAAGGCTCTGTTATTCTCGACCTTCTGGACTTTATTGTCAGCAACAATATTTTGCCTCTTGGGGGCTTAATCCTCTTATTGTTCTGTACCCACAAGTCCGGCTGGGGTTTTGAAAACTTCTGCAAAGAAGCTGACACAGGCAACGGTGCAAAATTCCCTAAATATTTGTATTTCTACCTTGCGTATATTTTACCGTTCATTATCGGCATTATTATTTTGCAGGGTTATTCCCGTTTCTTCTAAAACATCATTTTGCCATGGGGGAAATGAGCAGTTTTGCTGTTGCTATACGTAAGGCTCGCAAACATGCCAACGGCTTCCTCCCCCCAAATTCCCCAAACAAAAGCGTTATGGACGTTGTCCATAACGCTTTTGTTTGCATGTCATTTGAAGAAGATATAAATTTTCAATAATTGAGGAAAACGTTTTATTTTCCGGGGGAAAACTTTTTCAAAAGTTTTTCCCCGAAACCTCTTTCAAAACGGTTTTATTTTATAAAACTATTCTGAATGTTATACGGAAATACACTCGTTATGCATATATTCAAAAATTTCAGAATGAAATTTTTGCAATATGGGGTTTGGGAAGCGGCAGCCGTTAGCGAGTGAACGGGCTCTACGGATAGCGACAGCAGAGATAATCATTTCCCAAAAAAATACTTTAACAGTACTCAACAAAGGGGCAATACCCGCAGTACCTGCCTTCTTTACATTTCCACACTTTTTCTTTTGCCATGTGATTGAGAATAAAATCAAAAACAATATCCATATACTTTTCACGAACATTATACAGCATATCCCACATATTTTCTTCACTGCCTGCATATTCTTCATCAATGAGAGCCATTTCACAACCTTTTTCCCGCTCACTCAAGAAAATCCATGACGCATTGATACGGGCATTTTCAGCAATACCATGTTCCTCATGTAAATTTTTATCTTTTGCAAATAAATACAGATAAAACGGCAATTGGATATCCTCCATATTCATTGCCAACTTTTCAAGACATGTATCAGCTTTTTCGCTCTGCCATACTGTATTCATAGCAGACAACTCTTCCAGCAACGATTCATTTTTCCACAATGAAATTTGTTTTTTATTATTGTTTGAAGTTTTATAATCAATAATAAAGTAATGTTCGCCCCGTTTATCCACTCTGTCCGCAATCCCTTTTAAATAAACGGGAGAAGCAAATGCCTCATGCAAAAGCGCATGGGAAAACGGATGTTCCAGCGCCACGATTTCAACTTCATGAGGCATCTCTTTCAGATATTTTTCGAGAAAAAACGTACCTGTTTCTTGAAACATGAAATAGCTGTCAGCCGAAAAATAATCCTGCCAGTTGTTTTTATTGAATTTTTGATGAAAATCCTGCATAAATTGCGTGGTAAAATTTTCATCATGCCGAATGATCTGCTGCTTTGCATATTGTTCTTTCAAAAATTCATGCATTTTTGTCCCAAATAAAGCAAAATTATCACCTCTTTCCTCTTTTGACGGAGCTGTAATCTTTGCAAGATATTGATAATAAAAACGCACAGGACATTGCAAATAGGTTTTAAAAGCATCTGTGGAAAAACCTTTTTCCGCTTTTTTTTCAAGGGCAGAAAAAATTGTGTCTGTTACTTCAATACTGCGTTTTTTCCGTTTGTCTGGAGCATGGGGAGTACAGAGTACCGGATGAAAGAGGCTTTCCTCTATCTCTTTCAGTTTTTTTCCTTTTTTTGCGGCAAATTTTTCTTTTTCCCAGATTAATTCTTCCACAAAACGGGAACGCATGCTTTTGGAATTTTGAATTTCCGATGACTGCACGCCCTCCTGCCAATAGCAAAAAACTTTTTCCGCACTGTGAATAAGCCGATAAAACGTGTGGGCGGCTACCATATCACGGCTGTGCCTGTCGGGCAGTCCAAAGAGTGCACGCAGCGAATCAGGCATTAATGGATCTTGGGCATGGACAGGCGGCAAAACACTTTCCACGCAGTCAAGGATAAAAACATTTTTAAAACTGAGCAAACGGGTTTCCAGCATACCAAGCACCTGCAGGCCCGTGAGCGGGTCTGCCTCAAAAGGTACACGTTCTGCCATGATGCATTGTTCAAGGATAGAATATAAAGTTTTCAAGGGAAAAGCGTGCTGTGCCAATCCATTTTGCATAAGGGTCGGAATAGTATTTTGAAAAAAGCGCACAAGTCCTTCCTTATCCAACGGAAAACGATTCCAAACACTTTCTCCATATTCTATGAAAAAATCCATCAAGGAATTTAATCGTTCACCAACCTCCTGCAATGTATTGATATTTTCCCATACAAAAACAGTCAAATGAAAAAAATCCTCCACAAAGATTCCCATTTTTTCAGAAGATAAATCGTAATATTGTGCATTTTCATCAATATCAAAAATTTCATCCGTGACAAAATTTGCAAAATCAACGTAACAAGCCTTTTCCGCAAGATGCTTATCCGCGTAATAAAGGACTTTGCGCCATGTGGCAAAATTATCCTTTGTGCAGAGCTCCGTTTGCCCCTCGTTTTTTTGGCTGTTTTCAGAGCTTTTTGCAGGACTGAGCAGCATTTTTGTAAAAGGATGCTCAAAAAGTGCCAGCAAATCTGCCGTTTGATACTGATACTGATTTTCACCAAGCTCTTTTTTATTTAATTGCAAATTAAAAATATGCACAATAAACTGCCAAAGCAAAGTTCTCTGAAGAGGATAACCAACGGAAATATTGATATTTTTATTCGGCAATTCATGCAGCACAGGCATGAGTAAAGAAGAATTGGGAAGCACAACAGCACAATAATCATCACGATCCTGCGTTGTTTCCAGATAAGGGCTGATACTTTCTTTCAAAACTGTTAATTGCGAATGAAAATCATAGGCAGGATAAAAAGAAATTTCAGGCTTTCTTTCTTCCTTATGAGCACTCAGCAAAACTGCCTCTGCCTGCCACCTTTGCAGCCATTTTTTATGCTCAATGCAGGAATAATGAAGATTATTTAAAGCAGTTACCAGCCGGCTGTCCGTATCGAAACAAATACACGCCCCCTGCTCCCAAAAATATTTTAAAATAACATCTTCCGCTTTTGATAAACTTACAAAGCCGGCAAAGATAATGCGTTTTCCCTGCAACAAATAGGGCATAAAATCAGCAAAATACGCTGCAAAATCCTCTGTCTGAAAAGAGGAAAAAATCCCCGGTGCAGGGGTGCTGCCGGTTTGATACTGCCCGTACGCCTGTACATACCGGGCTGTCCGAAAAAGACTGTACGCAGGAGTTGTTTGCGCTTTTTCCTGCATGGACGCTGTATATTTTGCAAAAATTTCTTCAATATCCTTGAGCAGGCTTTGGGCAAATAACGATACTTCGTCAGCATACTGTATATTTTGCGGTAAAATCAGCTGATGAAAACACTCCTCAAAAAGTGTATCGAGGCTTTGTGCCCAAGGATAAAATTTTGCAAGCTGCAACGCTTCTTTTTCCACTGCCTGCCCAATATCATTTTGCACTTCCATGCTGGAGGAAAAATGGGAATATTTTTTTTCCTGCAAAACACTTTTCACAATTTCAAATAATTTTGCATAGCGGTCTAATGGCTCCAGTTCAGAAAATAACGGCAAGCCCCGCTCAAAATGGTGCAGGCAAAGGGTATAAAACTCCGTATTTGTATAAATCTGCGGTAAAATTCCCGCTTTTTTTTCCTGCTTTGCCCGCTCCTTATACCGGGCAGTTAAATACCGTTTCGGTCTTGCATTGGGAAAAACCAGCACAATATCCTGCATGGAAATGTGCTGCTCCTCTGCAAACATATCCACAAGATTTTGGACGGCATAGAGAAAATCCTCACTCCATGGAATGACTGCAAACGGATTTTTGCCGGTTTGTTTATAGTTTTTACAATATTTCTGCATAGTTATTCACCCTCAACAAGACAGCATTCTTTTGCATCCAAATAAAGCAATAAGCCTAATGCTTTTTTCCCTGTGGATTTTGATAACAAGTCAATATAATTCAAAATTTGTTCTTTATTAGCAGGCACGGGAAGTTCTTGCTCCAAGTATCCTGTTTTATAATCAATGGCAAGAAACGCCGTATTGTCATATTGCTTTTGCAAGGCAGGGGGAATTTCCACAAGCAGGTCAACACGGAATAAATCACCCATGGCATCTGTTATGCTATGTTCCTTATAGCCATATCTGAACCAAAAAGATGCCCCGCCAAAAGGCTCCTGCAGCGAAGCGAACCAGCGTAAAATTTCCTGAACCTGTGCATAAAAATCCTTATACCGTGAAACGCTGTCAGCTGTTTCCTCCTGTCCGTTTTGCTGCAAAAACCGTCCATAGGGCAAAAATTTCATGGCTTCATAGGCTGCACGTTTACAATCTTCCTCTATATTTCCTGAAAAAATAAGATATTCTAAGCTCTTATGGATAAGGGTTCCCCGTTTATTGGAAGACAAATCCTTTTGACGGCTTAATTCTTCCAGTTTTGTAGAGAAAATATGCAATTGCGGAAGCCAGTCCATGCTATGTTCCTGATGATATATCTTTTCAGGAGCAGTATTTTCAGCAGGGCTCTTTTGAGGCGTTTTTTTCCCTGAGGGCAAAAGAATGCGGGAGAGCCGCTTCGCCACGTAAAGAATTTCATCGGGAGGAATTTTCAATTCATAGTAAACACATTCTTCTTGTTCATCCCCATTTTTCTTTTTCACGTTCTTTTCAATTGTATATTCTTTAAAAAACGAAGCTAACCGCTCTTGTTTTTCTTGTAAAAGATATTTTTTTAATTTTGCTTTTTCTTCCTCATCAAAATACGTTTCAAGGGCAAATTCCAGCGACCGCAACGTTTTTTCAGATACAGCAGCCGTATATTCATTCCCGAGATAAAACCCGTCTTCTCCCTTTTCCGTTATCCGCGGCTGAAGCCGGTTTTTTGTTTCTTCAAGAAACGCTTTTATAAACGGATAAAAATTTCCATTTTTCTTTATATCATACGTTTCAGGAAGAAAAATATGCAATTCTTCCTTTGCCCGTGTCCACGCGACATAAAGTAAATTAATACATTCGGTTATTTTTTCCGCTATTGCTTCCTCATACGCTATGCCATGTTCTTTTTTCAGTTCTGCATACAGCGTATAAAATTGTCCTTCAAAGGGAAGTTCAAGCCTGCAAATATCCCCCTGCACATCAATCCTGAAATTATGCCATGGAATAATAACCGTTTCATATTCCAAACCTTTTGATTTATGCATTGTCAAAACAGAAACAGAATTGACCCCTTCCGGAAGCGGTGCATTTTCCTTTTCTCCGTTTTCTTCCCACCAGTCCAAAAAAGCATTAATATCTACAATTCCATGCTCTTCCGCCAAATAGGCAAGCTCTTTTAAACGCAGCAAATAGACAAAGGCGTCAGGATTTTGCTCCATAATCCCCATGCGGTTATACACTTCGCAAAGAGTGTCATAGGCAGTTAAAAGATTTGCACCGTCCACAAGCACATGGAAATACCTTTGCCAACATTCCGGAAATGCATCACGAAAAGCCGTAAAACAAGCCTCATTGCGGGCTTGTACCAGAAAATCCAAACATTGAGTTTGGGAGCAGTAGCCATAAAAGGATTGCGGCAAAATGTGTCTGCTCAAAAGCACCTGACAAAAGGCATTGTCGTCAAGGGGATTTGCCAAAAAACGCAGAAAAGCTATAAGTTCAATAATAACAGGGTGTTCTTTCAGCCCTAAACTTCCCTGACTGACAACAGGTATTCCATGTTCCAATAAAACCTGAGAAACAAAAGAAGCTTGTTTATTATTGACCGTTAACACTGCGATTTTACTGTAACTACCGTATTTTTTATATAAATTTTGCACCATTTCCGGCAGCAGCGCCAGCACGGCAACATCAAAAAAATTATTTGATTCTTTGAGCGTATGAACTTCCACAAGCCCTTTGCCCTGTACTTGGGGCAAACGCTCTTCAGCAATTGCCTGTTCTGCGCGGGCATAATTTTTTTGGACAGTTTCAGCAAGTTTTGCAATGCCTGTTTCAGAAAAACCTTGATTAACAAGGGATGAAAGACAAGCAAACAGATTGTCGCTTTTTTCCGTATCTGCTAAATTTTGGAAAAAAGTATTGTTCCAATCAATAATATTTTCTGTGCTTCGCCAATTACACGGTAAACTGTCTTCCTCAAGTCCTTCGGCAGCAATAGCAGCCAAATTTTTGGGAGCATCATTGAATAACGAGGCTTTCCCCCCCCGCCAGCCATAAATTGCCTGTTTGACATCACCCACAAAAAAAACTGATCCGCCATTTGCAAGGGCTTCACAGGATAAATCTTTCAAGGCATTCCACTGTGCAATGCTTGTATCTTGAAATTCATCGTATAAGATATGTTTTAAACGTGTTCCCAGACGGCAATAGGCTGCAGGAATAAGATTTTCTTCCTGTTTTTTTTGCAATAAAAAGGCATTTTGCAGGTATTCACGGTTTTCCCCCAATAATCCTGCAATCATATAAGGCATTTTTTGCGTATTAATAACCTGCTGATTTTTTTCATAGGTATCCAATGCCTCAGAGAGTATTGCCGCAATTTTAATCACAGGCAGCATGAGAACATACTGGGAATAAAAGGGCTGAACCCGCTTCATCGTATCAATATATTCCTGCAGGGCGGCATAATATTTTGAACACGTTGCAATATCCCCTTTATTACTTGCTTTTACAACTTTTGCAAAACTTTCCTTATTTAAATAGGCAGAGGAATAATCTCCTTTTTCAGCTTTTGTCAGTGCGTTGATAAAATGTGCATGCACAGCAATTTCATTTTGCTGCACATTGTTTTGGATACAGGTACAAATATCTGAAATTTCTTTTTCCAGTTTTTCTTTCTTTTGCTTAAAAAACGCATAATTTCGTTCTAATTCTGCCAATTCTTCATGGGATAAAACATGGTTATTTGCAATACCGTACGCAATAAATTTTGCAACCTGTTCCTGCAGGGCGGATTTTGCAAAAAAACTTGCATGATTGGAATTTTCAAACCTGTTGCGGCAAAGCTCATGAAAAACAGGGGCATAATTAATTGTCCCTGTTTCCTGATTATCTTCATTTTCAACACTTAATTCTGCCAATTGCGCATACAGTTCTTTGCTGTATTCCTGTGAACTGAAACTTGTTTCAAAATGGGGAGAATAGCCCAGTTCCAAGGCAAAAAGCCCGATGATTTGGTTGAGCAGGCTGTCAATAGTACGGATATTGAGTGCCCCGTATTGCTGAAAAACAGTTTCCAGCATGGCATGGGCTTGCTTTGCTTTTTCTTCCTGTTCTTCTTTTGTCTTGCAGGCAATTTCTTTCAGGGCATATTGCTTTAATTTTTCAATAACCTTTTCCTTCATCTGGTTTGCGGCAAGATTGGTAAAGGTAATGGCAAGAAGCTCTGAAAAATTAAATTTCTGCTTATTTTGTACAGGTCTGCAGCTTTCGCAGGGGGCAATATCACTGTTAAATAATAAGGTTACGAAATTATCAGTCAGGGTATAGGTTTTTCCCGAACCTGCTGACGCATTCATTTTCACCAAATTTTTACTCATAGCATACCTTTTAAATTTCCTTGTCCTGTAGCGGCAAGGACAGAATGCCAATAATGGGATTTAATATCGAGTTTTCTGCGCTGTCTTGTCACAATATCAAAAGGCAAATGCACATAGCGTCCCATAAGCTTGGAAACCACCATTTCCGTTTTGCCGCACATGCCGGCGTCTACGGCAAGACGCCCTAAAAATCCGCAGTAAACCCGATCGTCTGCATTGGCAGGTACAGCCCGTACCATATAACTGGGGTCAATATATTTAATGACAGCAGGGAAATTTCTGTCTTTAAAATACGCTTTAATGACTTTTTGCAAATACTGCCCAATATCCTGCAAAATAATATTGCCGGAACTGTCTTTCTGCCCCGTTTCCTGCATAAGATATTGTCCTGCGCCTTCTGCCACCACAATAACGGCATGATGACGCTGAATAAGCCGCTCTTCCAAGGCAGGCAGCAGTCCCCCCTCTCCGTACAGGGAAAATTCCACTTCCGGAACCAGCACAAAATTGACAAGACTGAGAGAAACTGTTGCATGGGCGGCAATAAAGCCGGATTCCCGTCCCATAAGCTTAACAATGCCAATTCCGTTATTCATCCCAACCGCCTCGGTATGGGCAGCGGCAATTGCTTTTGTGGCTTCGTCAACGGCGGTTGCAAAACCAAAAGACTGTTCCACAAAATTGATATCATTATCAATGGTTTTGGGCACCCCGATAACAGACAGGGTCAAATTATGCTCTTTTACGGCAGCTGAAATTGCCTTGGCAGCTTTCATTGTACCATCACCACCAAGGATAAAAAGCAAATTAATGCCCCGTTCATACAGGAAATTTGCAATATCATCAAAATTTTGTGCACCGCGGGAAGAGCCTAAAATTGTTCCTCCCAGCATATAAATAGTGGAAACAAAATCAGGGGTTAATTGTAAAAGTTCATGCCCGTACTTTTCAGGGACAAAACCTTCCAAGCCATAGGGAATGCCCACAATATCCCGTACTCCGTAGCCATGCCATAATTCCATGACAATGGAACGGATAACGTCATTCAAGCCCGGGCATAAGCCTCCGCAGGTTACAATGGCAACTTTTGTTTTTTGCGGGTCAAAAAAGATTTTTTCTCTTGGTCCCGCTTCTTGAAAATACAAGGTGCTTGCGTCACTTTCTGACGCATTGCCGCAGGCTTTAACAAATTCTTCAGAAACATAAATAGGTACATAGTCATCGGTTACGGAGCCATGTTTTCTCCTTGGATTATCAAATTTACATTCTCCCAGATTTTTTATGAAAAATTCTTTTTCCATTATTTCCTCTTTATATTTCTACTTGTAAAATATATACGTTATGCTTCAATATCCCCAAGCAAAGCCTTTGCAAAATCATCAGGATTGAAAGGACGCAAATCTTCCATTTTTTCTCCAAGCCCCACAAAGGTAATCGGCACTTCAAAGGTACCGGCAACAGCCATGGCAACACCGCCTTTTGCCGTTCCGTCCAGCTTGGTTAAAATAATTTCTGAAACGCCTCCGATTTCTTTAAAAACTTTTGTTTGCTGGATAGCGTTTTGTCCTGTGGTTGCGTCAATAACAAGTATGCTCCTGTGAGGCGCACCTTCATGCTTTTTGCCAAGGACATTTTTAATTTTTTGCAGTTCATCCATTAAATTGCTTTTATTATGCAGTCTTCCTGCTGTATCAATAAAAACAAGGTCATAATTTCCAGCAAGAGCTTTGTCCATAGCTTCATAGGCAACAGCCGCAGGATCGGCATTGCTGCCTTTGGAATAAAAATCTACGCCAATGCGTTTTGCCCATTCTTCCAATTGTTCCACGGCAGCAGCTCTGAAAGTATCAGCCCCGGCAATAAGAATTTTCTTTCCCTGCATTTTGGCTCTGTAGGCAAGCTTGGCAATGGTAGTGGTTTTGCCGACACCGTTCACGCCAACCATAAGCACGACTTCCGGAAGGTTTATAGCAGTAATACGGCGCGGCATTTTAAAAAGTTCCCGCACTTCCTGCTGCAAATAGGGCAATAAATCTTTTGTATTTTCAATAGTATTCTGCTTTGCATGACGGCGCAGTTTTTCCACTAACTGCATGGACAATTCCGCCCCCATATCGGACATAATAAAAAGTTCTTCCAACTCCTCAAAAAAGGCTTCGCTTGCTTTGCTGTGCCCTGAAAGAATGCTTTGCAAGCCCTTGCCCAGCTGGTTTCTGGTTTTTTCAAGACCTGTCTGCAGCTTTGCAAAAACAAGGTCTTTTTCGCTTTCTTCATCTTCCATTTCAAGGGCAAGAGCCAGACGATACTGCAGTTCAGAACGGAAATCAGCCACATACCGATAATCCATTTTTTTTGTCCATAAACGAAAATCATCAATAAATTTCGCAGCTTCTTCATCTGGCGTTTCCAAGGCTTTTAATAAAACGGCAAGTCGTGCCCACAACGTTTCATCAGCTTTTTCAACACCGTCCAAAATAACCTGCAGCCAAGCGGAAAGCTTTGGTTCGCATTGCCGTAATTTAACCGTAAACTGCTCTAATTCCTCAGGGGCAAGAGCCGTATACACCTGTTCGTTTTTATTTTCCTGTTTCGGCTCACTCGCGGAAGTAAATATTTTCTTGACAGCAGAAAAAAAGCCCATATTTTCCTCCAAGGCTGATAAACATTGCATTATGATAGCAAAGAAGGTTAATTTTGTATAGAATAAAAACTTCTCTTTTTTTGCCAAACAGCATAAAGTTATTTTTAAAGTAACCGAAAAGGAATATGTATTCATAGAAAAGGAAGACGTCATGTCTGACATTATAGACAAAACAAGTTTGAGTAAAATCCAAAAGGCAAGCATCCGCGCTTTATTAGAGGGTTTGCCGCAATACCAGAAAAAAACAAGTATCCATCAATACGAAAAACAATTGGTGGAAACTCGGACTATGATTTATCACAAACAAACAAGACGTCTTTTAACCCGCGAAGGCATGAATGATCCGGAAGCACGCAAAGCCTTTGTTATTTCCCGAGTAGCACGGGAGCTTTGGACAAATTTCTGTATACGCGGTGAAGAAACGCCCATGCTTGCCCATTTGCAAAAAGAACTTTGCCGTATTTTTAATGCAAAACTCCATTTCCTCTATATTCCGGGAAGCATAGAACTTGTTATTTCGAAAGAAGAAGGTGATGCAACTGTGCCTTTAAACCGTGACGAACATTATGCCATTATCAATAAAGCATGGGAAATTTGTCAGGAAGTTGTTGCCTCATATATGACATAAGTTTTTTTCATGCCATTTTCAAATTTTCTTATTAGTAATTATTCTTGACAGTCTGATAAAACATGTTTATTAATAGGCTTAAAAAATATAAGAGAGAAAGGGTATTATATGGAAACAGAAATAAAAACACTGAAAGATGTTGCTTCTCTTATTATTGATTGGAATCTTGCCCCGGAAGATGCTGTTACCCTCTATCTGGAATGGGGAAATAATAATTGGCATGCCGAGCATGCTCCTGTTCGCTCCAAAGATGACTTTGCAACCTATTTTGTTGTTGATAATTGGGAAGAAAAACCCACTGTCCGCCTTATCCGCCGTAATTCCGAGCAGGCCATTGATCTGCTCACCGTCGATTTGCCCAAAGATTTGGAGGAAGAATTCAAAAAGGAACACGAAGGTTTGAAAGGCTTGTATTCCCCTACAGAAAACATCAAAAAATGGCTTCAGCAAGAAATTTATGCATAACAAAAATTGCTGAAACAGAGCAGCAAAAATAACTCCTCTTCTCCCCTTTATGGGGAGTTTTTTTATAGACAAATTATTCCTGCGAAGAGGCTGCAGCACGGCGCACCGTTTCCAGCCGATACTGCAAAACACCCATCATTTGCAAAAAGAGGAAAAGCGCTATGCCAATAAAGGGCAAATACGGTGCGGTAACTATAAAAATCGTTGGTGCGTAAGGGCGGATAGGCAAAGGCATTGTCAGGCTTTCATCCGTAAAAAGTTCTGACTGCAGTGTTATTTCTCCGTATTTATCAATAAAAGCGCTGATACCCGTATTACTTGCCCGTATCATGGGCAGTCCTGTTTCCACACAGCGCATGCGGGCTAAATTCAAATGCTGATACGGCGCAGAACTTTTGTCATACCATGCGTCATTGCTGACATTTAAAAGGACATGGGCAAAGTCATTCTGCAAACGTTTCCATGTCATTTCCGGGAAAATTGCCTCATAGCAAATAAGCGGCAAAAGATGAATATTTTTATCCTGATAGCGGATATGCATTATGGGCTGTTCATTTTGCCCTAAACTGTATGCACCCCCGTATTTTGCCAGCATATCATGAAAAGCGGACAAAAAAGGCAAAGAGGGAACGTATTCCCCAAAGGGCACAAGATGTTCTTTGGCATAAGAAGCTGTGCTTTTGCCATTTTGCACCGCTTCAACAGTATTATAATATTTTCCGTCCACTAACGAAGGAATACCAAAGAGCATGGTCTTCCCTGCGCTCCAGTCCAGCACTTCTTGGTATAAGTCTTTATGATAAGCAGAAGTGATAGGCAGTGCTGTTTCCGGATAAATCAAAATACTCTCTTCCTTTACTGTATATTCCGCCTCAGCCGAAAGCCTGAAAAATTTATTGACACTGTCTTGCTGAAAAAGAGGAGACCATTTGATATTTTGTGAAATATTCCCCTGAATAATGGAAAAATTGACCATATCTTTATCTGTCCAGCGTAATACCTTATGCAAAGCCTGATCTTGGATAGCAGGCGATTCATGGACAGCAAGATAGGATACATCAAGCTTTTTACGGACGACATTCACCGTACTGGCATAATCCGTTTGCGGTACATTCTGCAAGGTTACAGCCCCATAAAAATACAGCAGAACAAGCAGCAAAATTCCTGCATAATTCCCCAGTCCGCCTAAAGAACGGAGCATGCCAAAACGTTTTCCTGTTCCTGTATGTTTTCTTGTTTTTCTTGTAAGCATGAGTTCTGCCATAAAAAATGCTACCATGGCAAAAAACCCTGAAAGTGCATAGGAACCAAAAATGCTTGCCGTTTGTATCATAACAGGCAAAGGAGCAAAGGCTGAGGAAAGGGTAAACCACGGAAAGCCTGTTAAAAACCAGCCTCGGAAAATCTCCGTGAAATACCACAACAGCCCTAAACTGCAAATTCTATAAAACGGTGCCAAATGTCTGGCTTTATGTGCATAAACCGCCAAAAGCGTGCCGTAAACGGCAAAATAAAAACCAAGTAAAAGAGGGAAAAACAAAGCAACGGCATAGGGAATTTTCCCATAGACATGGGCTGTCACGGCAAGCCAGTAAAAGGCGCTGCCATACCCGAACATTCCCATAATCAAGGTTTCCCGCACATAATTTTTACTGCTGTGGGCAAGAATATACAAACTGAACGGATACAGTAAAACAAAAAAAGGAATGGTTTTAATCGGGTTTTCAAATCCCAAAAAAATCCCCAATATTCCTAAAAGCATAACGAGATATTTTTGCGGCATATTTTCCTCACAAGAACGCCATTCTTTCACAGGTGCATAAAGTTTGCAAGAAATTTTGCACTAGAAATCCTATGAACAGATAATTTTAACAGGCAATTTTCTTTTTTTCTGCGTCTTAACTTGACCCGAAAAGGACAACATACTACACTGTATCCCATACTTGATTCTCTCTCGGTCGGTTTTTGACCGGCTTCTTATCTAGCTTTTTGCCATGGAGACTGCTATGGAAAATACTCCCGTTTTGCCTGCACGTGCGGAACTGACTGTTACAGACCTTGTTCCCTTTGGTTCTGTTGGAGAAAAAAAATTTTTTGCGCTGACCCTTTCCCGCCCGCATTGGGCAAACTGGCGTCCCGGTCAGTTTATTATGCTCCGTCCAAGCTCATGGAACAGTGAGCTGACATGGGCAAGACCTTTTTCCATTTGCCGTGTGACAAATCAATCCCTTGTGCTTTTCTTTCAGGTTGTCGGACGCGGAACAGAACAAATGGCACTGCTCAAACCCAAGGATAAAGTCATTGTCTGGGGACCTCTGGGCACATACTTCGCCATGGAAAACATGCCGACTCTTTTGCTGGCAGGCGGCATTGGCATTGCCCCTTTTGCCGGTTATGTGGAACAATATAATCTGCAGAACAAGCTGACCATGTTCTTCAGCCACAGACTGCCTGAACAATATTATCCTGTGGAAAGCCTTACCAGACATATAGAAGTTGAAACCAACTACGAACAAAACAGCGATGATTTACAAGTCACCCTTGATATCATTTATAAAAAAATGAAGGTCATGGCAGAAAACAACGGATTGGTTCTTGCCTGCGGACCTATGCCCTTTCTTAAAACCATTTGGAGAAATGCCCTTAGTTTGGGGGTGGCGACACAATTATCACTGGAACAGCGCATGGCATGCGGTGTTGGTGCTTGCCTTGGCTGCGTTTCCACTACTTCCGACATCTACCCTGATAAGGAAAAAATCGGACTGCCTGTGCAAACCTGTACCAAGGGTCCTGTTTTCTGGGCGCACAAACTCAATTTAGACGCATAAAAATAGGTTATAGTTATGATGAATACCCATATCTCTCTCAAAACAAAAAACGGCTCAAGTTTGGAATTAAAAAATCCTGTTATGAGTGCGTCCGGTACCTTTGGCTATGGCACGGAATTTATGCCTTACGGAGATGTGAGCAAATTAGGCGCAATTATTGTCAAAGGTTTGTCTTTGAAACCCCGTGCGGGAAATCCCCTTCCGCGTATTGCCGAAACTCCCTGCGGTATGCTCAATGCCGTGGGCCTGCAAAATGACGGAGTGGAAGCTTTTATTAAGTATAAGCTTCCTGCACTTCCTACCAATGACGTTCCTGTTATTGCCAATATTTACGCCACATGTGCCGAAGATTTCGGAGAACTTTCCAATATTTTATCAAAAGAAGAAAAGCTGGCTGGGCTTGAAGTCAATATTTCCTGCCCCAATGTAAAGGCAGGCGGAGTTCTCTTTGGGCAAGACCCGCTTATGGCAAGCTCTATCGTGCAGGCTGTGAAAAAAAATGCAGGCAAACTCCCCGTTATTATCAAACTTTCCCCCAATGTCACCAGTATTGCTGAAATGGCAAAAGCTGTCGAAGCTGCAGGGGCTGATATGATTTCCTGCATCAATACCATTACCGGCATGGCAGTTGATATCCGTTCCAAAAAACCGCTTTTAGCCAATATTGTGGGCGGGCTTTCCGGTCCGGCCATAAAACCTGTAGCCCTTCGCTGTGTCTGGCAGGTGGCACAGGCTGTGCAAATCCCTGTCATCGGCATTGGCGGCATTAAAAGTGCAAAAGATGTGCTGGAATTTATGCTGGTGGGGGCGAGTGCTGTGGAAGTCGGCACTGCGTCCTTTACCGATCCCTCCACGATTTTTAAAATTGTTCAGGATTTGCCTTCCCTTTGCGAAGAACTTGACATAAAAAACCTTGAAGAATACAGAAATACCCTCGTTACAGGATAAGTATATACTATAACGAATTGACAGGATTACTATGCGCTACTCACTCCTTACCAACCTTGCCACCCTCGGACTTGTGGGCAGAATAAAAAAAGCCCCCGGCACAGCAGGCTCCTTTATTGCCGTTTTGCTTGCCCCCCTTTGTTTTTTACCGCTTTCCATCCCCCATCGCCTGCTTGTTCTGGTTATCCTTTTTGTCATTGGGCTTAAAGCAAGCGAACAGGCAGAAATTGAACTTGGCGAAAAGGATCCGCAAAGCGTGATTATTGACGAAGTTCTCGGGCAATGGCTGTCGCTTTTGCCTGTGAATACTCTTTCCTATTTCAGCACAAAAGCCATTGCTCCCCATGAATGGTTTGTGCTGATGATTGGCTTTTTGCTTTTCCGAGCCTTTGACATCAGTAAAATCGGACCTGTGGGGCTTTGTGAACGCAAACTCCGCGGCGGTCTTGGAATAATGGCAGATGACGCCATGGCAGGAATTTTATGTGCTATGCTCATGTACCCATTCCAATTTTATGGAAATCTTATTTTTGGTTATTAACCCTTAACCTCATAACATAAGGAAAGACAATGGATTTTTTACCTATTAAGCGTGCATTACTCAGCGTAACGGACAAAAGCGGGCTCAAAGAATTTGCAGAATTTTTAAATGCCCGCGGTGTAGAAATTGTTTCAACAGGCGGAACAATGAAATTCTTGAAAGAAGCAGGGATTCCTGTCACAGCCGTTGAAACTGTCACCGGCTTTCCTGAAATTTTAAACGGACGGGTAAAAACCCTGCACCCCAAAATCCACGGAGGCATTTTAGCGGATAAGGATAATCCGGAGCATATGGCAACCCTTAAAGAACACCATATTTCTCCCTTTGATTTGGTATGCGTCAATTTATACGCTTTTGCAGACGCGCTGCAAAAAAAATTGCCTGTCCGCAACATGGTGGAAGAAATTGACATTGGCGGTCCCTGTCTTATGCGCGCCACAGCAAAAAATTTCCACAGCATGCTTATTTTGCCTGATCCTAAATTATACCTTGACGCAATGGAGGAAATTAAAAATCCTCAAGGGGTCAGTCTGATGTTCAGAAAAGCAATGGCTGCAAAAACATTTAAAATCACGTCTGAATACGACGCAATGATTTCTCTTTATCTTGAAGGAGTGAGCGTATAGCCCTTTTAGACGGAAATTTGGCAGGGCTGAAGCCCAATGAGTTGAAAGCCCTGCAGCGCCTTACTCACCGCCGTTATGATATCCATGCAGGATACAGCCTTGAACAAGCAAAAGAACTTGGGGCTTTGTCACGCCTTATTTCCCGTCAAATCGGTCTTTTAATCGACAGACAGGGCAAAGTGGAACTCACCATTGTGGGGGATGCCCATGGCATTTTAATCCCTACCCTTGCACGGGAACGCTCCACAGGACGTTTACGGGGCATACGGCTTTTACACACGCATTTGACAGACAGCAGGCTTTCCAATGAAGATTTAATGGACTTGCTTTTTCTCCGTTTGGACAGCATTGGCGTTTTGACAGTTGATGAATTTGGTTCTCCTCTGCATTTTCAATCAGCCCACTTGCTCCCTGCCCTTATTTCAAATGAATCCTATATCCGAGATATCAGCAAAGAAAAGTCCTTCAAAAAACAAAAGCAGCTGGAATATCCGGAAGAAAAACAAGGCAAACCTTTGCAGGCGGAAGATATTGATTTTATTTTAACCCAAAATCTTTATCATACTGCAATTGAGCCCAAAAACAGCACCCGCCCCGGTGAACCCTACCGCGTCACTGATTTTTTTGATTGGGATAAAAACCCTCTTGATTTATCTGCAGAAATCAATGCTATTGAAGAAGAATTTGCACGGCTGATTAAAGATTCCCATTCCACTGAAAGTGCAAAAAATATTTCCAAATACAATGCAAAAGGCTCATTAGACACCTTTCAGGCAGGTTCACGCTGTGTACTTGTTTCTGTAAGCAAAGCGCCCAAAACCATTCAGGAACGCAACCTTGAAGAATTAACGGAACTTGCGAGAACAGCCGGGCTGACTGTTTGCGGAAATCTCATCCAACGGGTCACAGCCATTAACCCACGGCAAATTCTCAGCCAAAACAAACTGGCAGAATTGGAAGTTATTGCCTTGCAGGGACATGCGGGCATTATTATTTTTGACGGGGAACTTTCCCCCGCCCAGCTCCAAAACCTTGCAGAGCTCACTGAACGCAAAGTGTTGGACAGAACACAGCTTATTCTTGATATTTTTGCCCAGCATGCCAAAACAGGTGCAGGCAAACTGCAGGTGGAAATGGCACAATTAAAATATACCCAGCCGCGTCTTGTGGGGAAAAACCGTGCCATGGACAGGCTCATGGGCGGTATTGGCGGACGGGGACCCGGTGAAACAAAACTGGAAACAGACAGGCGCCGTGTCAAAGACAGGATAGCAAAAATCAAAATTGAACTGGAAAATCTCAAAAAACAACGGCAGGCAAACAGGGCAAAACGCAGCCGCTATAACTTACCTGTTGCGGCTCTTGTAGGCTATACCAATGCAGGCAAATCCACCCTTCTCAATAAACTTACGCAAAGCTCCGTCATTGCGGAAAATAAACTTTTTGCTACCCTTGACCCCACAACAAGGCGGCTTCGCTTTCCGGAAGAACATGAAATAGTCCTTGCGGATACGGTCGGTTTTATTCGGGATTTACCGAAGGAACTCATGGAGGCGTTCCGGGCAACATTAGAAGAATTAAAGGAAGCTGCTCTCTTGCTCCATGTACTTGATGCCTCCCACGAAGAAATGGAACAGCAGCTGGAATCTGTGGAAAAAATTTTGGAAGAACTGGGACTTGCTGATGTGCCCCGCATTCTTTTGCTCAATAAATGGGATAATCTCCCCAAAGAGGCACAAACACTTTTATTGGAACGCTTTTCAAACAATGCCTATCCCATTTCCGCCCTCACCGGCTTTGGACTTGCCGAGGCAAGCGCCTGTATCGAAAAAACACTTTTCAATACAAGCACTCACAAATAATTCAGCAATTAATTATTATCAGCAATTAACCATTAATGGCTTTGCCCGCTTTATAGGCTTCATCTAACGCAAAATGCCCTTTGATATCACCCACATTCATCACCCCGCCGGCAAGAATTTCACCGCAGTTTTTCCATTCAAGGAATTTCAGCAAAGTGCGGTAATTTTGCAAAACCGGTTCCCAGTTATCCGCCGTATTGCCTTCGGCTGCCATAATCAAATAGCAGTCTTTATGCGGATTTTCATAATTTTCATTGAGTTCTGCCGCTGCAAAAAGCCTGTCGAAAGCAGTCTTTAATTGTCCGCTTATATTCCAGTAATACATGGGGGACGCAAGCACAACAATATCCGCTTCCTGATAAACAGGATAAATTTTTTGCATATCATCTTTCTGCACACAAGGGCTTTCTTTACTTTGTTTATGACCCTGCATACAGCCAAGGCAGCCCTTAATATTCAGCTGATTTAAATTAAATTGTACAACACTGTGTCCTTGTTCTTCTGCCCCTTTTATAAAAGCCTCACAAAGAGAAGCTGTATTTCCTTTGGGACGGGGACTGCCGTTTAATATTAAAATTTTTTTACTCATATTTGCTCCTTCCTATAATTTTGTAATGTTAATTACAAAATAAACAACAAAAAATTTTTGTCAACAGTTTTTTAATGTTCATTACAATATCATTAAAAGAGGAGGGGATAGAAGGAATAGAAAAAATAAGTATTAAAAAATTAACATCTGTCCGGCAATTTGCGGAATATTTTGAATACTTGCAGCAGGAATTCCGCTTTTTGCCTGAACGGACACTCCTTCTAAAAGCGTATTCATGGCAACGGCAAGAGCCTCACAATCCGTTTCCTTTGCCAGTTGTCCCCTGAGCACTGCCTGTTTAAATCTGCTCAAAAACATCTCCTGCGTCTGCAAACGCAATTCCTGTACACGTGCATGGATTTCCGCCTCATCGAAAGGAATGCTGACAGCCGCCAAAACAGTCATACAGCCGCAGGGATTTTTTTGTGAATAAAGAATTTCAATGGCAGCAGCAAAAAAAGTTTCAACAGCTTTTTTTATATCTTTTTCATTTAAAAATTTTTGACAGGGTGCAGTCCAATACTTTTCTTCATAAAAATTCAGTGCTTCTAAAAAAAGTTGTTTTTTATTCCCAAAGGTCGCATATAAACTGGGAGCATTAATCCGCATTGCCTTGCATAATTCACTCATGGACGTCAGCACATAGCCTTTTTCCCAAAAAACCTGCAAAGCTTTTCCTAAGGCTTGTTCCCTATCAAATTCTTTTGGTCTGCCTACAGATTTTTTTGGGGCTGATTTTTTTTGAGTTGCGTTTTTTGTTTCTTTCATGATACACCTTTCTTCTGCAAAAAAATACTATTTTTCTGCAAAATTGCAACAGGCAAACAATTGCGGAGAAAAAGCCAGCCGGCAATCAAATATTTACATTTTTGTATAATCCTTTTCTTAATAATGAAAAAAAATAATTATGTCCGAATTTGTTTTATTTCTTGACAGTGCTTTTATTTGGTGCAATGATGAAAATGTTATGACAAAAAATTAAATATAACAAATTTGTTTACAAAAAGAGGAAACTGCTATGAAAGAGAATTTGGTTGTTGCTGTGGTTGGTGCAACAGGAGCTGTTGGAAGAGAAATGTTAAGCACACTTTATACCCGTAATTTCCCTGCTACAACCATAAAGGCTCTTGCTTCTTCCCGTTCTGCCGGATCAAAAGTTCCTTACGGCGATGATGAGATTGTTGTCGAAGAGCTGACTGAAAATTCCTTTGAAGGCATTGATATAGCTATTTTTTCAGCCGGAGGTGATACAAGTACAAAATTTGCACCCCATGCTGTAAAAGCCGGCTGCGTTGTTGTGGATAACTCCAGTGCGTGGCGTATGGACAAGCGCTGTCCTCTGGTTATTCCGGAAGTCAATGCCCATGCCCTTAAAAATCACAATGGGATTATTGCAAACCCCAACTGCTCAACTATCCAGATGCTTGTTGCGTTAAAGCCTCTCCATGATGCGGCAAAAATCAAGCGTGTTGTTGTTTCAACCTATCAGGCTGTCAGCGGAACAGGTCAAAAAGGAATTGCCGAACTGGAAACGCAGGTTCGCAAGCTCTTCAACGGCATTGAACCGGAAAATAACGTTTACCCCCACCGTATTGCCTTCAACTGCCTGCCTCACATTGACGTTTTCCTTGACAATGACTACACCAAGGAAGAAATGAAAATGGTCAATGAAACCAACAAGATTTTTGAAGATCCGGACATTAAGGTAACGGCAACCTGCGTCCGTGTGCCTGTTTTTTACAGCCATAGTGAATCAATCAATATTGAAACGGAAAAAAAACTTACAGCCAAAGAAGCCCGTGCAATTTTAGCAACTGCTCCCGGTGTGCAAGTATATGATAATCCCAAAGAAAATATGTATCCTCTGGCTACCATTGCCACCGGCGAAGATGCTACCTTTGTTGGACGTATCCGTGAAGATGAAAGTATTGAAAATGGGCTCAATATGTGGGTTGTTGCAGATAATGTCCGCAAAGGCGCCGCATTGAACGCGGTACAAATTGCCGAAAAACTCCTTGAGATGGATTTAGTCCGCGTTAAGGACAAGAATCTGTTTATGTAAAAAACAGATAAAATTATGCCCTCCCATAAGCGGAGGGCTTTTTTTGACCTGTTATATTTTTTAATGTTCGTTTATCTTTTCTTTTGCACAAATTTTGCATATATTTTCAAAAGTAGGAAAAATGACACGAGGCTTGTATGAAAAAATTAAAAGCGTTACCAACTGCAAAAATACAAAATATGGCTGTTATCAAACAAAAAATGCCTGAAAAAAAAATTTTAATAGTCGGCGTCAGCCTTTGTTTATTGCTTGCTTTTGTGCTTTTTCTTTTAAGCCAAAGTGTCACCAGCCAAAAGGCCGAACTGACCAAAGAAGGTGAGGCAATTTATTCCCCTGTGGACGGTATTATTTTTGAAATGCTCATTCCAAAAGGAAAAAATATCCGTAAAGGCGATGCCCTTATTCATTTTGACCCGGCCTATATCCGTTCCAAAGCAGCTGAAATCCAAGGATATTTACAACTATTTTCTGAAAATAGACACAATGCAGGCACTCTCAAGCAAATTTTTAAACCCCTTTTAGCCGATGTTTTTAGCGGCATCACTCAGGAAATAATCCAATTATCCGAAACAGAAGCAAAAAAATTAAAGGAATTGCAAGAAATTGTCAGAGAGCATACAAAGGCACAAGTTGCCATGCGCCGCCCACAGTCCTTTATTGACGGAAAACCTGACCCTGAACTTGTAAAAAAAGAGCAGGACTTACAAAAAAAACATGAAGAAGCAGAAGAAGCCTATCAGACTGCAAGCCTTGCCCGTGCCGCCGCTGATAAAAAATACCGCGATTTAACAAACTCCCTTGGGCAGCCCAACAGTATTTTATACCGCTATCTTGAGGAAGAATATAATAAAAGCCTTGTCCTGCAAAAAAATGAATATATTTATGCCCCTTTCAATGCAGTTGCGGGCATACAATATGTAAATAACGGCGCCATAGTCAAAAAAGATGAACTTCTTATGGAAATCCACCCTGAAAATGCCGAGGAATGGTGGGTACTGGCGGAATTTTCAAAAAATGACGCAAAAAAGCTCAAAAAACGGGAGCTTTGTACGGTTCTTACGGAAGATAAGGAAAAATTAACTGCCCGAATTTTCAGTATAGAAGATAAACAGGAATATGCCCTTGTAAAACTTTATATTCTTAATCCCCCGCAAAACCTCAAAGCTTCCCGGTTTGTCACAGTAAAAAGTAAATAAAGCTTGACCTCCCCAATAATTTCAGCTATTTTTTTCAAAATTTTTTTATTTGGGGCAATATGGTTTTTTCTTCCTTACCATTTCTTTTTTTGGTTTTCCCTCTTTTTATACTTGCACTTGTTTGCAGTTCTTTTTTCAAAAATGCCGGTTTGAGAAATATTTTCCTTATCCTTCTAAGCCTGTTTTTTTATATCTGGGAAGAATCTACAAATGTTTTTATACTCATCGCAATTTGCCTTATTAACTTTTATGGAGCTTTGTATCTTAACAACGAAAAATACGGGAAAAAAATTTTTATTGTTTTAATTGCTGTCAATCTTCTTGTTTTATTTACCTTTAAATACAGCCTGTGGTGTTTTTCCTTTTTTACCGATAGATTTATGGGGAAAAATATTATGCTTCTGGGCATTAGCTTTTTTATTTTCCATGCCATAAGCTACATTGCTGATGTGTATACTAAAAAAATTGAAGTCTGCAAAAGCCTAACCAATTTTTCTACCTATTTTTATATGTTTCCTCATTTGGTTGCAGGTCCAATTGTGCGCTATGCACAAATTAAAGATGATGTTTATGCGTGGCACCTTTCAAAAGAACTTTTTTCTTTTGGCATGTATAGATTTTTGCTCGGATTAAATAAAAAAATTATTATTGCCAATTCTGTTTCTATTCTTGCAGATTACACCTTTTCCGCAAGTTCACCGACTGTTTTTTCCTTTCTGGAAGCATGGATAGGCATTATTGCTTATGCCCTGCAAATTTATTTTGATTTTTCAGCCTACTCAGACATGGCTATAGGACTTGCCGCCATGGCAGGTTTTCGTTTTGAAGAAAACTTTAATCGTCCTTATATCAGCAAATCTATCCGTGAATTTTGGCGCCGCTGGCATATTTCCCTTTCTACGTGGCTGCGGGATTATCTTTATATTCCTCTTGGCGGAAGCAGGAAAAGCATACGCATTACGTATCGCAATCTTTTCCTGGTCTTCCTGCTTTGCGGTATTTGGCATGGTGCAAATTTTACCTTTATTATTTGGGGAATATGGCATGGTATCTTTATTTGTCTTGAGCGGGCATGGTTAGAGAAAAAGCTTATTGCCCTGCCTTCATTCATTCAACATGCATATTTATTAGTTGTTATTTTGCTTGGCTGGGTATTTTTTAGAGCAGAAAATCTCCCTTATGCCCTTGAATACCTCTCTGTACTTTTTAATTTTTCCTCTTTTGAATTTTCATTCGCTAATACGGCTTTCTCTTTATTTATGCTTCTGATTGGAATAATTATCTGCGTGTTACCACAAAATTTTATTATTGTTCCAACATCTCATACTCCTGCAAATTTTAAACTTTATCATCTCATTTTCCAATTTATTTTGAGCTGTTTTGCTGTCCTCCTTTTACTTTCATCAAGCAGAAATCCCTTTATTTATTTTAACTTTTAGGAACTATCCATGAATAAAAAATTCTTTTTTTCCTGCTTTGTTTGTATTCTTATTTTTTTTCTTGCAAGTACTTTTTTCTATAATAAACAAACAGTTATAAAAAGTGAAAACAGATACGTTACAACATTCCCCCAATTACCTCAAAAAATTTCCACATCAAAAATTAAACAGTATTTTAGACAGGTTTCAGAATTTTATAATGATAATTTTCCAAATAGAGAAGAAATTATTTTAACACTTACAGCTTTCATTCCCAGTATAAAAAATGAAAACATTTCGTATGATAAAGTTGTTATAGGTAAAGATGGCTGGATTTTTTTGGGAAATAACTATAACAAAACTATTGATAAGCTCACCGGCAAAATATATTATCATAACAGTGACAATAAAAAGTATGACACCAACACTCGGTGCATCTATTATAGAACTATTGCAGAGAAAATTTTAAAACATAATAAAGAAATCTTTTTTTTGATTGGTCCTAATAAAAGCTCCATTTATCCTGAATTTCTGCCCAAAACCGTTAAGCCTGCCCAAAAAACCTTCCATGACGAGCTCACACAAAGAATGCGGCAGGAAGGCTTAACCATTTATTATCCTCAGCAAGATTTATTACAGGCAAAAGAAAAAGCACTGCTCTATTATGTTACGGATACACATTGGAATAACTATGGAGCTTTCATTGTCTTTATCAATTTACTTTCTCAAATTGACCCAAATTTTTGCAAAGTGATAAAAGAAGAAGATTTTTCCTTTATTCCTGTCAAAAGTTTTGCCGGTGATTTAATCAATATAGGAAATTTAATTTTTAATGATAAAAACTATCAGGATAATTTTGATGTTTTTTATAAAAATATTCCCATACCAACGCTAAACAGTGTAGAAAAAGAAAACAACGGGGTAAAAATAATCCAAAGCACCAATCCTCATGCTCTCATCAATAAAACAGTTTGGATTATTGGTGATTCTTTTTCCGTTGCTCTGCGTCCGTATTTTTCTTTCTTTTTTAAGACGATGTATTTTATGCACAGGAATGATTTTCATTCTTTTGCTGACTATTCAGACATTCATGCTGATTACGTTATTTATGAAAGTGTGGAGCGAGATTTTTAATTGTTTTGACGCTGTAAAAAAGCCGTCTGCGGATATTCAGACGGCTTTTTTACAGCAAGAAAACCGGCTTGTGTTATTCTGCCTGTTTTGTATAATTAATTGTCATATCTCCATTTTTCAAAACAAGTTCATCATTTGAAAGTTTTTCAATCTGATAGGAATCCACAAAATCAATGGTTTGACCGTTGCCGAGGCTTTGTCCTGATAAGACAAGAGTATCGCCTTGCCGTACCCATGATTTATATTGCAGGGTCGCACTATTGATAGAACTTGCTTTGCCGTCTTTTTCAAGACTAATGCCCTGCATTTGGTCTTCCATACCGGGAATAGGCTCCACCCATTTTCCTTCAAGACCGGGGCTGCCGGCACAGCAGGCAGTTAACAAAGCAGCAGCCAACACGCCGAAACCACCAAAAATATTTTTTGTTTTCATGCCATTTTCCTTTTTCTGAAATGATATGGACAGGCTATCATAAATAAAAAACGAAAGCTACAAAAAACAGCCAAGAGAATTTAGAACTGTTTATTTCATTTCCTGCAAAAAATTTTCCGCAAAATAAGTTTTACTTGAAAGCAATTGTTAATTTGGTATACTCAGAGCCAACATTTTAAGTTTATAATTATAAAAATGAGGTAAGCATGGCTTTAAAAGAATTATCCAAAGCATACGAACCACAGGAAGTGGAAGAACATTGGCGCAATTATTGGGAAGAACACAACTGTTTTACCCCAAACATGGAAAGCCATGCAGAACCTTATTCTATAGTTATCCCCCCGCCAAACGTCACCGGTGCGCTCCATATCGGACATGCTTTTAACCAGACTTTACAGGACATACTTGCCCGCCATGCCCGCCAAAAGGGCAAAAAAGTACTGTGGCTCGTGGGCACTGACCATGCAGGCATTTCCACCCAGAACGTTGTAGAGCGCATGCTTTTAAAACAGGGCATTTCCCGCCGCGATTTAGGACGTGAAAAATTCCTGGAAAAAGTTTGGGCATGGAAAGAAGAGTACGGCGGAAAAATTCTTAAACAAATCCGTCAGTTGGGTTCTTCGGTTGACTGGACAAGGGAACGCTTTACCATGGACGACGACCTTGCCAAAGCAGTGCGCAAAGTTTTTGTCCGGCTCTATAATGAAGGGCTTATTTATAAGGGCAAATACATTGTCAACTGGTGTCCTCGCTGTCATACGGCGCTGGCTGACGATGAAGTTGACCATACCCCGCAGAAAGGCGCCTTATGGCACGTAAAATACCCTCTTGAGGACGGTTCAGGCTATATTATTATTGCAACGTCCCGCCCTGAAACCATTTTAGGCGACTCTGCCGTCTGTGTGCACCCTGATGATGAACGCTACCAGCATCTTATCGGCAAGAGGGTTATTGTTCCCATTGTCAACCGTGCTGTTCCCATTATTGCCGACCGTTATGTTGACAAAGAATTCGGAACAGGAGCGCTCAAAGTTACGCCCTGCCATGACCCCAATGACTGGAATTTGGGGCATAAACATCACATTGATTTTATTCAGGTTATTGATGATAACGGCAATATGAACGAAGAATCCGGCGTCTACAAGGGGCTTTCCCGCGAAGAATGCCGCGAACGCATTGTCAAAGATATTGACGCTCTCGGTCAGCTTGAAAAAATTGAAGAATTAGAACACAGCGTCGGAACCTGCTACCGCTGCAAGACCGTTATTGAACCCTATGTTTCCGTACAATGGTTTGTGGCAACTACAAAACTTGCTCCCAAAGCCCGTGCCGCGGTGCCTGCCGAAATTGAAATTCTGCCTGACACATGGACAAAAACCTATTATAACTGGCTGGATAATATCCGCGATTGGTGCATCAGCCGTCAATTATGGTGGGGACACAGGATTCCTGCATGGACGTGTCAGGACTGCGGAGAACTTATTGTTGCAGAACAAGATCCGACGGTTTGTCCAAAATGCGGTAAAAATCACTTGGAACAAGACCCTGATGTGCTTGATACATGGTTTTCTTCTGCGCTCTGGCCTTTCTCAACCATGGGCTGGCCGAATGAAACGGAAGACTTAAAAACCTTCTATCCTACCAGCGTACTTGTCACAGCCTTTGATATTCTCTTTTTCTGGGTTGCACGCATGATTATGATGGGACAGCACTTTATGGGTGAAATTCCCTTCAAACAAGTCTATATCCATGCCCTTGTCCGTGACGCCCAAGGCAGAAAAATGTCCAAATCCCTTGGCAATGGCATTGATCCTCTTGATATGATCAGCAAATACGGAGCTGACGCTCTGCGCTTCACCCTGGCATCTCTTGCGGCAATGGGCCGTGATATCCGCCTTTCAGAAGAACGCATTGAAGGCAACCGTAACTTTGTAAACAAAGTATGGAATGCTTCCCGTTTTGCCCTCATGAATTTGGAAGGCAATAAGCCTGAACCTGTTGATTTAAGCACAATTACTTCTCTGCACCATGTATGGATTTTGCACCGTCTGGAAGAAATGAAAACTGAAAGTGAAACAGCAATGAATGCCTATCGTTTCAACGACTTGGCACAATGCCTGTATAAATTTGTCTGGAATGAATTTTGCGACTGGTATCTGGAACTTGTCAAAGGGGATTTCAAGGGAACTGCTGAGCAAAAGAAAGAAGCCTCCTTTGTGCTGTATACTGTGCTTTCTGAAATTCTGATTTTACTGCATCCCATTATGCCCTTTGTCACCAGTGAAATCTGGCAGGCTCTTCCCGGCAATGAGGACGGCAATCTTGCAGAAGTGCTCCGCCCCGCCCTGCGTCCGCAATGTCTCAAGGAAAAAGAAGCTGCTGCAATGCTCTATTTACAGGAAGTTATTGTTGCTGTCCGTGCCATGAAGAGTGAACTTGGCATTGCTCCTTCCATGAAATTAAAAGCTCTCATAAAGCCTTTGACTGAAGAACAGGCTGAACTTTTGGAACACGGCAGAGCATGGCTTATGTTCCTTGCCCGTCTGGAAGATTTTGAAATCTCCAAAACAGCAGCTGCTCCAAAAGCAAGTGCCAGCAATATTATCCAAGGATCTGAAATTACTGTCTTATTAGAAGGCGTGTTAGATTTCAAAGCAGAACTGGCTCGTCTGGAAAAAGAGCTTGTCAAGCTGGAAAAAGAATTAACAGGCATTGAAGCACGGCTTTCCAATGAAAACTTCGTTGCCCATGCGCCTGAAGCCGTTGTTGCAAAAGACAAGGAAAAAGCTGCTGATTTAACAGACAAAAAAGCCAAACTTCTTACTTTGCAAAAACGTTTTCAGGAAGCTTTGGCATAACAAATGAAAAAAGAAGGGGCTTTTGCCCCTTTTCCATTTTTATAATTTTTTTTGCGAGGATACAATGAATTTCAACTTTAATAATTCTGTCAATCTTCTTTTTGGCAGCGGAAAAATCAATTGTGTTGGCGAAGAATGTAAAAAATTCGGAACAAAAGCTCTTATTGTCACCGGTGCAAACAGCACCAAGAAAAGCGGACTTCTGCAAAAAGTGCAGGATCTTTTAGCAAAAGAAAATATTGCCAGCCTTGTTGCCGACAATATTCCCCAAAACCCAACTACTGATGCGGTCATGCAGGCTGCTCGGTTTGCCCGTGAAAATAACTGTGACATGGTTATTGGTCTGGGCGGAGGATCTTCCCTTGATGCTTCCAAAGCTATTGCGTTTATGGCTGAACATGAAGGGCATGTCAGCGAATATATCTTGGCAAAACGCACCGCAAACGGCAGATGCCTGCCTGTTATTGCCATTCCGACCACCTGCGGAACAGGATCCGAAGCTGACTGTTTTGCCGTATTAAACGATATGGCAACCAATGATAAACGCACCCTGCGCCAACTTATCACCATGCCCAAGGTTTCCATTGTTGACCCTGACCTTATGCAGACCATGCCTGAAAAAGTGCTGCGCTCTGTTATTTTTGACGCATTCTGCCACAACCTTGAAGGCTATATTTCCCGCCATGCAAGCCCTATTTCTGAAATGTTTTCACTTAAAGGCGTAGAACTTTTTGCAAAGTATATGCCTGTCATTATAAAAGACCCTCAAAATAAAGAAGCATGGGACGCCATTTGCCTTGCCAGCACCTTTGGCGGATTTTCTCTGCAAAGTGCAGGCGGAACGGCTGTTCACGGCATTGAACACCCTGTCAGCGGACTTCGTAATGTTATCCACGGCAGAGGACTCGCAGCAGTTATTATCCCTGTTTATGAAAAAACAATTTCTCACTTCCCTGAAAAGTTTGCGACCCTTTCCAAGCTCATTGGCGGTACATGCGAAAAAGATTTTCTTGAACAAATTGAAAAAATCAAGAATATGCTTGGCTTGACCGACAGACTCCGCGATATGGGTGTACTTGAAGAAGACTTGCTATGGCTTGCAAAAAATGCTTTGGAAGTCTCCAAAACCCTGCTTTCCAACCACCCGCTTTCTTATACGGAAGAAGAAATCTTGGAAATGTATAAAAAAGCCTTCTAGACAGTGTCGTCATTTATTTATAACTTATTGATTTTATTATATAAATTTATTTCATATTTTCCTAATTTTACTAATAATTTCAATATGTTGTGCTCATAATGACGACACGCCTTAGGGCATTTCCACTTAACATGAGGAGTTTTTATGCAGGGGAAAACTTTATCTCTGCTGTCTATTTCTCTAAGTCTCGCAAGCTCGACATAAGAGAAACGGCTTCGCCGCCTTCGGTAGCTGTAAAAGTTTCTCCCCCTGCACCCCTTTACAAAACTTTTTAATCTTTATGATAAAATATTCTGAATGTTATCAGAAAAATCTCCAATATGCTGATAAAAAGCGGCTGCAAAATCAACCTTGGTTTGAAAATACTGGATAAACGGGAAGATGGCTATCATAATTTGAAAACCATCTTCTATCCTTTATCTATGCCTGATGAATTTTCAGATGAAATATCCATTGAAAAAATACGTGCGAAACATGTTGAATTTTCATGCAATATTCCGGATATAGATCCGCAAAACAACACCCTTACCAAGGCCTACACACTTTTTCAATCCTGTTGTCCCCTTGATTTTGGGCTCAAAATTCATTTAACAAAGCGTATCCCCCACGGTGCAGGTCTTGGCGGAGGCTCTGCCAATGGCGCGGAAGTTTTAAAATATTTGCAGCGTCAAACCAATAATCGCCTGTCTTTTACCGCACTTCTTGAAACAGCAAGCAAAATAGGGGCAGATGTTCCTTTTTTTCTCTATAATACTCCCTGCCGCGGCGAAGGTATCGGGGAAAAACTGACTCCCATAGACCTTAATTTGAACCGTTATTCCCTGCTCCTCATTCTGCCTGCGATCCAAATTCCAACCGTATGGGCTTTCAAAAAATTAGCGGAACAAAAAAAATTATTGACAAGGAAAAAAGAACAAGTTAGTAAAGCTCGTTCCTGTTTTTTAGGGGATTGGTATTTTCAAAATGACTTTGAGCAAATTGTTTTTGAAAAATACCATAATCTTGCTAAAACAAAGGAAATCCTGCTTCAGGAAAATGCTGTTTTTGCTTCTTTAAGCGGCACGGGCTCAGCCCTGTATGCTTTTTTTTCACAGGAAAAGGAGTGTGCACACGCTGTGAACATGCTTCAAAAACAGACTTTTTTTCATGCATGGAAATACATAGACCTTTCACAACACAATGAAAAAAATTAAATTTTTCTAAAATTTAACTTGCCATTGCAGTTGAGATTGTGTAATGTGGATTTCTGCAATTTGTTGGGATGTCGCCAAGCGGTAAGGCAGCGGGTTTTGGTTCCGCCATTCAGAGGTTCAAATCCTCTCATCCCAGCCATTTTTTTTTGTTCAACACGAAATAAGGATTTTATCATGTACGGGGATATGAAAATTCTTACGGGTACAGCTAATCCACAATTAGCTAAAGATATTTGTGATCACCTTGGTTGCACCTTGACGAATGTGTTAACTTCCGAATTCAGCGATGGAGAACTTCGTGTTGAAATTATCGACAGCGTACGCGGTCAGGACGTTTTTGTTGTCCAGCCAACCTGCAGTCCCAGCAATAATAACTTGATGCAGTTATGCCTTATTATTGATGCACTCAAACGTGCAAGTGCAGGTCGTATTACTGCTGTTATTCCCTATTTTGGCTATGCTCGCCAAGATAGAAAGGTTAGTCCGAGAGCGCCTATCAGTGCAAAGCTTGTGTCTGATTTTATCAGTGTTGCCGGTGCACAGCGTGTTGTTACTGTTGATTTGCACGCAGGACAAATTCAGGGCTTTTTTAATTGCCCCGTGGATAACCTTTATGCAGCACCTGTTTTACTCAATAGCCTGTCTCACATCAAAGGGGATTTGGTTATTGTTTCTCCTGATGCAGGTGGTGTGGAACGAGCTAGAAACTTTGCAAAAAAAGTAAACGCAGGTCTTGCGATTATTGATAAACGCCGTGATCGTCCAAATCAGGCAACTGCTACCCACGTTATCGGTGAAGTAGAAGGAAAAATTGCTATTTTGGTCGATGATATCATTGACACCGCCGGCACAATTTGTGCTGCTACCAATGTTTTATTGGAAAATGGTGCAACAGAAGTACATGCATGTGCAACCCACGCTGTTTTGTCAGGTCCGGCTATCGAACGCTTAAACGATGCTCCTTTCAAATCAGTTATTGTTACCGATACCATTCCTCTTGGGGATAAATTGGGCAAATGTCCAAAACTGGAAGTAGCAAGTATTGCAAGTCTTTTGGCAAAAAGTATTCGTAATATTCACGACGGTGCGTCCGTAAGTGCCTTGTTTATCTAACACTATACTTTATACGATATATGAAGCCTCATATGAGGCATCAAGTACACTAAGGAGATAACCATGTCAGAAATGAAAACACTTTCAGTGCAAAAACGTAATACCCTTGGAAAGGGTCCTAGCCGCCGTTTGCGTGAAGAAGCTATTGTACCTGCTGTGTACTACGCACCTGATGGAAAAAATATTTTAGTTCAAGTAGCACTCAATCCACTTAACAAAATATATGAACAAGTTGGTCGTACAAATGTTTTCAATCTTGAAATTGATGATAACGGAACAAAAACCATGCACCCGGTTTTTGTTTGGGACGCACAATATCACCCTGTAAAAAATACATTCACCCATATTGATTTTTACGGCGTTGAACTCGATAAGGAAGTAAAAGTAAAAGTACGCTTACGCTTTGTTGGTACTTCCAAGGGTGTAAAAGCCGGCGGCAGAATGGAAGTTTACCGTGAAGAAGTGACACTTGTTGCCAAACCCCAAGATATGCCAAGAGTTGTTGACATTGATGTGACGAATTTTGACATTGGAACAAACCTTCGCGCTTCCGGATTGCTGCTGCCTGAAGGCGTCAGAGTTGAATACAAATCTGACTTCTCTATTCTTGCCGTTATGGCTAAGGATAAAGCAAAAGAAGGCGAAGAAGAACTATAAGCAACAATTTTATTTTTCTTCAATAAAATATATATGTTATACCCGATACATTGCACATATTACTGCAAGAGTATCGGGTTTTTATCTTTAAAAGATAATTGCGTTTATAGCAATTTTTAGGTAACTAGAGCAATTCCTGTTAACATCAAGAAATATTAATTCCCTGTTATGGACAACGTCCATAACAGGGCTTAGAGGGGGATTGGGGGAAATCATTTCCCCCAAAGAAAATAAAAATTATGAATATTATGCGGAACCGCTCTAATATCCGGTTACGAAGAGTATAGTTAATACTGCTTCCCGCGCGGCTGTCATTTTGATAAAACCTCATGCCCTATGCTCGAAAAGGAGTTCCTATGTTCCTGTTCAATTTTTTCTCAAGGCGCTCTCTTATCCTTCTTTGTATCCTGCTGTTTTTAAGCACTGCTGCCAGTTTATTTCTTGTCCAGCGCAAATTTGAAATAGAACAAAGCCGGATTGAGATGATTATCCTCAACCAAAGTACTAAGATTACCAACGTGCTGTCCAAACTTCTGTACAAAACACAAGCTTTGTCCTCTCTTATTATTCAAAATAACGGAGAAATTGTTAATTTTGAAAAAGCTGCCCTTGCCATAGTTGATGATCCTGCTATTTTAAATGTACTTCTTGCCCCAAACGGCATTGTACAGGACGTTTATCCCCGTGAAGGCAACGAAGCTGTCCTTGGTTTAGATTTCTTTTCCGAGGGTGCCGGCAATAAAGAAGCAATGCAAGCCAAAGAAACAAGAGAAATGGTTTTAGGCGGACCCTTCCCTCTCGTACAGGGCGGTGAGGCAATCGTTGGGCGTTTGCCTATTTATCTTCCTCAGGAAGACGGAACAGAATATTTTTGGGGACTGGTTTCTGTTACCCTCAAATTTCCGCAGGCTTTGGACGGTGCGGAACTCAATAGCTTGAGTGAGCGCGGGCTTGGCTATGAAATATGGAGAATCAATCCCGATACAAACCAACGGCAAGTTATTGCCGCAAGCCCATTTTTCAATGCAAATACACCCTATATTGAAGTACCGCTTCAGATTTTAAATGCTGAGTGGACATTCTGCGTTTCTCCCATTAAATTCTGGTACCAATATCTTGAATCTTGGGTTTATATTTTTATAGGTGTTATCGGCAGCCTGCTGATTACTGCACTTATCCAGCATGCCCAAGATCTGGGGAGTATCCGTCATCAACTGGAAGAAATTGTCAATAAAGATCCTTTAACAGGGCTGCTCAACAGACGCGGGCTTTTTGAAACATTAACAGGTCTTGTCGATGCAAATAAACCATTTTATCTTTTCTTCTTTGATTTAAATGATTTTAAATATATCAATGATACCTTTGGACATGCAGTGGGCGACAATGTTTTGCTTCATTTTACCAAAGAAGTACTGCTGCGTACCCAAGATTTTTCGTATGCATTTGGACGTATCGGAGGAGATGAGTTTATTTTGCTTATTCAAGGTGAAGTAACTGACGAAGAAATAGATAAAAACTTTCATGAAATACATCAATCCTTACAAGCTACAAAACTCGTCAATGACGATACGTTCAAAATTTCCTTTAGCATGGGAATAGCACATTATCCCCATGACGGGCACAACATTGATGAACTTATCCATATTGCAGATAAAAAAATGTATGCAGACAAGGAACAGTATAAAATAATCAAAGGATCCGCAAAAAGAAAAGAATAATTGCACTCAAGTATTTTATTGATAAAAATAATACAAAAAAGCTCATGTTTATATGGGCTTTTTATATTGATTTTTCAGCGAAGAAAACGTATCCAAAATCAGCATTTTTTGCCGGACGGTTCATGGCTGTAATCCAAAACGGGGAAATCTTCACCCAGTTTTGCTTTAATAGCTTTTAACATAAGCCCCTTATTGGGACAGGGGAAACCAATAGGAGTTCCCTTTCCAATACAGGAGGCAAGCATAATAACCTCTGCACCGCGGTCACGAAGCATTTGTGCACGGGTTACTGCCTTTTTTCCCGGGCAGCCGCCGCAGCTTACAAACCCAACTATCTCACATGCTCCAATGCCATTTTCTGCAAGGGAACCGGAACCTTCTTGTGCTGTTGTAAAATCCCTTGTGCCGGGGCACATATCTTCTGTTTGCTGACAGCGAATAACACCTAGTTTTTTCATAACAAATCCTGCCTTCTCAAATTTAATGTCAGATTTACCCCAAAATCGGACAAAGTCAACCATTAAATTTTTTTTTCATATAAGCCTTTGACTTCTCCACATAAAAAGGTTTAGTATACCACGAACACATATACTGCATATAAGGAAAATCTATGTCCATAATTTATAAAAAAAGTGCTTCCCGTCCTCTTCTTCTGGAAGAAAGGGAACAACCGCAGCTTTACCGCGAAGTATTCCCCTATTCTAAAATAGGGCGTATAGAATTTGATGACGTCATTATTCCCCCGCGTCCTGCCAATCCTTTTTTTATTACTGATACCACCTTTCGTGACGGACAGCAGGCTCGCCCCCCCTATACGGTCAAGCAAATTGCCCGCATGTATGATCTTTTGCACAAATTAGGCGGAAAAAGCGGACTTATTCAAGCCTCTGAATTTTTTATGTATTCCCCAAAAGACAGAAAAGCTATTGAAACCTGCAGAGCAAGGGGCTATCGCTTCCCCCGCATTACAGGCTGGATCCGTGCCAATATTGAAGATTTGAAAATAGCCCGTGATATGGAATTTGATGAAGTGGGCATGCTGACCAGCGTTTCCGATTATCATCTCTATTTGAAACTTGGCAAAAACCGCCAAACTGCCATGAATGATTATCTCAAACTGGTAGAACAAGCCCTTGCATGGGGCATTGTTCCCCGCTGTCACTTTGAAGACATTACCCGTGCGGATATTTACGGCTTTTGCCTGCCTTTTGCAAGCAAGCTTATGGAATTATCCAAACAAGCCTCCATGCCTGTCAAAATCCGCTTATGTGATACTATGGGCTTTGGCGTTCCCTACAGCGGGGCTGCTCTTCCTCGTTCAGTACAGCGCATTGTCCGTGCCTTTACGGATGAAGCAGGCGTTCCCGGTGAATGGCTCGAGTGGCATGGACATAATGATTTCCATAAAGTTCTTGTCAACGGCGTTACAGCATGGCTCTATGGCTGCGGTGCTGTCAACGGCGCTCTGCTCGGTTTTGGCGAAAGAACAGGCAATACCCCCATTGAAGCCCTTGTCATTGAATATATTTCGTTAACCGGCAAAGACGAAGCAGCAGATACAACGGTTATTTCTGAAATTGCCGAATTTTTTGAAAACGAACTTGAATATAAAATCCCGCCAAACTATCCCTTTGTCGGAGCAGAATTCAATGCTACTTCTGCGGGTGTTCATATTGACGGCTTGGCTAAAAACGAAGAAATTTATAATATTTTTGATACAAAAACCATTTTAGGCAGACCTGTTCCTATTATCATTACGGACAAAGCGGGACGGGCCGGGGTTGCCTACTGGATTAATCACCATTTCAAACTTGAGGGTGACAGTAAAATCAACAAGCAGCATCCAAATATTGGCAAAATCTATACGGAAATTATGAAAGCCTATGAAGAAGGACGCAATACCTCTTTTTCCACACAGGAAATGCTTGTACTTGCCAAACGCTATTTCCCTGAACTCTTTGTTACAGAACTGCAAAAAATCAAGCGTCTTGCCGGCAGACTTGCTGCCCATATTGTTACAAAACTTGCCGGTGTTTGTGTTGCTGAAAGCGGCAATGCTGAAACCATACACGCTATGAAGCTCTTTGTGGAACAATATCCCTTTATCCAATTCCTGACGCTCAATAATACAAAGGGAGAATTGCTGGAAGCTGTTATCACAGACCCGACATATAATGAAAAATACGGTAATTTGCCGAAAAAAGGCTATGACTACTCTGACCGTGAATGGTTCAAAGCCCCTGTCAGCACAGGAAAATTGCATATCAGCGATTTATACCAATCCCAATACACGGGCAAACTGATTATCACCGTTGCCATGGCTGTAACCAACAGCACCGATGATATCACTGGGGTTTTATCTGCTGATATCCAACTGGAAGAAATCCTCAAGCGTGAAGCAGAACTGGAAGCTGCCGAACAAGCAGAAAATATTGAAGAATAGTGAGCCTTTCTATGAAAAAATCTTTTCTTATATTTCTTTTGACCCTTTTTCTTATGCCCTGTCATGCCCATGCTGTTTCTGCCGTATCCGAAAAAGAAGCATTTAAAAGCATGCTCATGGAAGTATTGAAAGAAAATCCGGACATTCTTTTTAACGTGCTGAAAGAAAACGACAGTGAGTTTATCAAAACCATTACAACCGCTTCAGAAACTTCCCGTACCAGAGATTTGGAATCACAGTGGAAAAAAGACAGCAAAGAACCCAAAACCTTTGCTGACGCCAAGCGTCCGTATCTGGGGGACAGCAGTGCGCCGAACACCTTATATATTTTCTCTGACTTTCTCTGTACCTACTGCCAAAAAACAGCAGGCGTTGTGGAAACATTTATCAAAGAGCACAAAGATGTTAAGCTGGTTTTCAAAGCCTTTCCAAAATCGGATCAAGGCAAAGCCGCCCTCCGCTGGTTTTATTTAATGGGACAAAAAGATATGAAAAAAGCATGGCAATTGCATGATACAGTTTTTGTCCATCAGCAAGCCTATGCCGCTAACCCTTTGGAAGTTTTGAAAGAAATTGTCCGCCAACAAGGCTTAAACCCTGAACAATTTGCCGCTGAAGCGGAGAAAAAACAGGCTGAACTGGACGCACTTATCAATGAAGATATGAAAGAAGCGGAAAAATACCATGTTTCCGGCACACCCTATTTATTTATCAATAATCTTGTCCTCATTGGTACACAAAATTTAACCACTTTAGAAAGTGCATTAAAATTTTCCCTGAAAAAATAATTTAACAATCCTATGAAACCTTGCAGTATCCTCACCATTGGCAATTTTGACGGCGTCCATGTCGGGCACAGCCATATTATTAATCATTTAATAAAATTTGCTTCTTCCTCGTCCTACAGAGAAGAATTTTTTGAGGATAATCCCGCTCTTCGCAAACATTACCATTTGGATTTGCAAACAAATCCTGCTTCCGGTCTTTTGACCTTTAATCCTCACCCTGCAAGTGTTTTAGGCAATAAATTTTACATTCCGCTTATGCCCCATGAAAAACGCTTGCAAACACTCAAAAATTTTCCCCTGCACAGGGTTGAGGAACTGCCTTTTACAAAGGAATTTTCCCAAAAATCCAGCGAAGAATTTTGTGAGTTTCTCGTAAAAAAATACAATATCGCCATGCTCTTTATCGGACATGACTTCAAAATCGGACACGACAGAGCAGAGAGAGAAAAACTCATTGAACATGGGAAAAAATTGGGTTTTGCTGTCTATGCCCATGAACCGGTCCGCCTTGATACCGGGGAAGTCATAAGTTCCACCCAAATACGGGAAAACCTTTTAGCCGGCAATATCCAAAAGGCAAATTCCATGCTGGGTTATGCCTATACCCTTTCCGGGACTGTGCAGCATGGCTTCAACCGAGGAGGGAAACTCCTTGGCTTTCCAACGGCAAACCTTTTGGAAAAAACCCTTATTGTTCCCAAAAACGGGGTTTACGCCACAAAAGTAAAAATCTTTGATTCTCGTTTTGTGAAAAACAAGCAAGCCCAAGTTTTTCATGGCATGACGAATATTGGATATAACCCAACCTTTAACAATAATGCCCGAAGTATTGAAACGTGTATTTTTGATTTTGACGCTGATATTTATGAGAAAGACATTGAGATTTCTTTTTACCATTTGCTCAGGGAAGAAAGAAAATTTAATTCAATAAATGAATTAAAAGAGCAGCTTACAGAAGATAAGTACTATGCGCAAAAACTTTTAACCGGAAAATAGGTGACATAATGAGTGATATTACCCGTTTTGGTGTTTCCATAGAATCCCCTCTTGTGGAAGCATTTGACGCATGGAGTAAGAAAAAAGGGTTTGCCAACCGTTCCGACGCTCTTCGCCAATGCATGCGCAACGCCCTTCAGGAAGAATCCAACAGCAACCCTGATGCAAAAGTAAGCGGCGTATTAAGTATTATTTATGATCATCATAACAGTGACTTATCAAAAAAACTCACCGCTATGCAGCATGAAGTGCATGAAATTGTGATGACAAATTTACATGTGCATTTAGACTTGCACCACTGCCTTGAGGTGATGATTTTAAAAGGAAAAAACGCTGTCGTACAAGAGCTGGCGGACAAATTAGCCAGCGCACGCGGAATTTTACAGGCTCATCTTGCCATTACCAGTATTGATACCCTTGCTGCTTCCTGTCATGGCCATACAAACGAGGGCGAGCACACGCATACACATAACCACCATTAATCACAAATAAGATTTATTATGCACAATTCCAGTCCCCATTTAGAAGATGTCCAAAGTACAAAGGCTAAACATCCCCTCGCCATTGACAGAGTCGGAATAAAGGATTTTCATATTCCCCTTGTCGTGCGTGATCTTGCCCATGAAAAACAGCACAGCATTGCAAAAGTGGATATGAGTGTTGATTTGCCTGCTGATTTCAAAGGCACACACATGAGCCGCTTTATTGAGGCATTGGAAGAATGGCGGGAAAATGCAGAAGAAAAACTGGATTATGCGTCCCTCAAGGCTTTGCTTGAACAAGTCCGCAGCAAGCTCAACGCCCAAAAAGCGTTTATCAGCTTTGATTTTCCTTATTTTATCACAAAAAGCGCACCCGTCAGCGAGGCAAAAGCCCCTGTGTCCTATCAATGCCGTTTTACAGGAGAATGGGATAAAACATGGGAAAAACCCATTTTCCTTATTGAAATAGAAGTGCCTGTCACCACGGTTTGCCCTTGCTCCAAAGCCATTAGCGCTTACGGAGCCCATGGACAACGCACCTATATCAAAATGCAGATTAAACTTTCCAAATTTTCTTGGATAGAAGAATTTATCCACATTGCAGAAAAAGCCGGCTCTGCCCCCATCTATGCCGTATTAAAACGTCCTGATGAAAAATTTGTCACGGAACAAGCCTATGAAAATGCTTATTTTGTAGAAGATGTTGTCCGCAATGTTGCCTATAACTTAGATAATCATGAACATGTCGAATGGTACAAAGTTATTGTGGAAAGCCATGAATCTATCCACGGGCATAATGCCTTTGCAGTTATTGAAAAAAAATAAATTCTTTTTTAAGAACACAAGATATTTCAATCAACGTATCAGAGCAGTTCCTCATAAAATTCATACTCTTTTTGTATCAAGATTGAATTGACACAAAAAAAGCCGGCGCAAGCCGGCTTTTTTACATGCTATTTCTTCTCTTTTAGAGGAAGAAAATAAAGGTGGTAAGAATAAAGACAGGCCACAAAATACCAACTGACCAAACCATGTAGCCAAAGAAGCTGGGCATCTTGATGCCGCTGTTTTCAGCAATGGAACGAACCATAAAGTTAGGAGCGTTGCCAATATAGGTTACAGCACCCATGAATACCGCACCGGCAGAAATAGCGGAAAGGGTGCCCACATGATGCATAAGGTACTGCGCATCACCACCGGCAGTATTGAAGAATACAAGATATGTCGGAGCGTTATCCAAGAATGAAGAAAGGATACCTGTCATCCAGAAATACATATAGTTGAGCGGTTCACCGGTTGCGGGATCAGTAACCATGCTGATAAGGCTTGCAAGGCTTCCTTCCGTACCGGCACGTAAAATTACAAGAGCAGGTATCATACTCAGGAAAATACCAATAAAGAGTTTTGCCACTTCTGCGATAGGTTCCCAGTTAAAGTCATTGAGCTCACGGCATTGTTTGGAAGTAAACTTCATGGACAAAAAGACAACCAAAAGCAGGCAGATATCGCGGGTCACGTTTTGCAATTCAACAGGAATACCATAAACGTGGAATGTGACGCCGGGATTCCATGAACCGCTCATAAGAACAAGACCTACGATACAGGCAACAAATAAAAGGTTAATCTTCCCGTCTAAGCCAAGTTTTTCTGCATTGGCATTTTCAGAAGCTGCCGGTCTCGGAGAACCTTCTTTCTTATATAAAACAGTGTCAAGCAAGAAATAAATGACTAACAAAATAATGGAAATAAAAGCAGTTTTTACAAAAAGGTGCACAGTAGTCCAGAAGAAGCTGACGCCTTTTAAAAATCCTAAGAAAAGCGGCGGGTCACCAAGAGGAGTTAAAGAACCTCCAATATTTGCTACTAAGAAAATAAAGAATACAATTTGGTGTACTTGGTATTTGCGGTGTTTATTGGCACGGATAAGAGGACGGATAAGAAGCATGGCTGCGCCTGTTGTCCCAATCCAGCTCGCAATAATGGTACCGAAAGCCAAAAGCCCGGTATTCACAGCAGGAGTACCTACCAATGTGCCTTTCAGGCGAATACCGCCGGCAGCCGTAAAGAGTGAAAGCAAAAGAATAATAAAGGGCAGGTATTCAAGCAAAATGGTTTCCACAGCATAAAAGCTGACAAGCTCAAAACCAAAGACAAAGGTTGCAGGAACTAAGAAAGCAAGTCCCCAGAATATTGCAACTTTCCCAAAATGGTGATGCCAAAAATGAGGCACAGCCAATGGGCAAATAGCAATGGAGAGCAAAATACAAACAAAAGGAATCACCCAATAAAGTTCCAACGTTTTAGGAAACGCAGGGTGTCCCGATGCTAAAGCAACAGAAGGCAGCAAAAGCATTATAGCCAATAATGGCAGTAAAAAACGCATTTTAGGCATGAGTAAACACTCCTTATATAGTTATAAAGCCATATTAATTTATCATTAAAAATGTAAGCAAGCAAGTAAAAATCTTCACAATGAGCTCTTGCAGGGATTATTCTTGACAAGATTTAAAAGAAAACGCATATAACAAACATGGATACGAACTTGATACGGAAACTCACCCCCACTACGCACAGACAGGGCATTTATATCGCTGAACAGGGGAAAAAATATATTAATTTTTCGTCCAACGATTATCTGGGGCTTGGCACAAACGAAACGATACGAAAAAATTTTCTCGAACAAATCCTTGCCCTGCAAAGCCCCTATACAGAAAATCTTTTTGCTGAAGCTCTTTTTTCTTCCTCCTCTTCACGGCTTTTAAGCGGAAATTCCGCCCCCTACATAAGACTGGAAAGCTTTTTGGCAAACTGGTACGCAAAAGAAGCTGCCCTTCTTTTTAATTCGGGTTACCATGCCAATTTGGGAATTATTGCCGGGCTCATGCAAAAAGGCGACAGCATTTTTTCTGACAAGCTCAATCATAACAGTATAATAGCGGGTATAAAACAAAGCAATGCGGATTTTTACCGCTATAAGCACAGAGACTATACCCACCTTGAGGATTTACTCAAAAAACACCGCCATACCTATAAAAAAGCATTAATTATCACTGAATCCGTTTTTTCCATGGACGGAGACTGTGCGTCCCTGACAGATTTAATTTTTTTAAAAGAAAAATACCATTGCAAACTGATGCTTGATGAAGCCCACGGCATAGGAGTGTTGGGGAAAAAAGCACAGGGCTTGTGCAATGAAAAAGAAAATTACATTCCCCGCATTGATATTATTATGGGAGCATTGGGAAAAGCCATGGGCTCACAGGGAGCATATTGTGTCGCAGAGAAAGAAATTATCGATACCCTGATTAATTTTGCCCCCACCTTTATTTTTTCTACCGCCCTTCCCCCAATCCAAATTTTATGGACAGAGTACCTGCTGACGGCATGCATGGAGCATATTTTAAAGCAGCGGCAAAAATTAAAAACGCTTATGCAAGCCTTTTCCCTTTCTTCGCACATTGTTCCGGTTATTATCGGTGAAAATGACGCTGCCATACGTGTTGCCGGCCAGCTTCGAGAAAAGGGATTTTTTGTTTTGCCCGTACGTCCTCCCACAGTGCCCAAACATACGGCACGCCTGCGTCTTTCCCTTTGTGCGGATATGAAGCAAGAACACGTTGCACAACTTTTTTCGGAACTGGAAGCCTGTCAATGTTCACTGAATGGTTAGCAAAGGGACAGCGTCCCAGCTTAATTCTTTTTTTCAACGGCTGGGGCATGACAAAAAACAGCATTGCCCATTTATTGGAAGAAAATACCATAAGCAAAAATTATGACATTCTGCATATCTGCAATTATCAGGACCCCGATTTGCCGCAATTTGATTTTTCCGGATATAAAGATATTTATTTAATCGCATGGTCTATGGGCATTTATATGAGTACGCAGGTATCCGTTCCCTTTACGCAAAAAATCGCTTTTTGCGGAACAGGCAATCCTATTGACAGAAAAGAAGGGATTAGTCCAAGGACATACCGGCTCACCATAACATCTTTTTCCGAAAAAACTATGCCTGCATTTTGTGATAAAATCGGCTTTCCTCCGGACAGCACACGAAGTGCAAAAGAATTGCAGCAGGAGCTTATTGCTCTCCAAAACTATGCGTTTCCCAAAACAGCTTTTTTTGATTGTGCTTTTATTGCGGAAAATGACACGATTTTCCCCCGAGAAGCACAAGAACTGTATTGGTGCAAATACGCCAAAAAGACCATACACCTGCAGACTAAGCATTATCCTTTTCGGATTTTTTCCTCTTTTCGGGAAATTATCACTATGGCAAAACATTCTTGATATGGCAGGAAATATCCATGCATACTCTCACTCTTAACAAAAAAACAATAGCGAATAATTTTTATAAAAGCCGCTCCGTGTATGAAGAAAATGCTCTTGTACAAAGGAAAATGGCACAAAAGCTTGTTTCGTTTTTAGATACTTCCTATGATACGGTTTTAGAAATCGGATGCGGAACCGGTATGCTCACGAAACTGGTATATGGTTCCTGCCATTTTAAAAACTATTATGCTATTGATATTATAGAAAAAAATAAGGAATTTTTAACTGAGGGATTTCCCAAACTTCACTATACATGCTTTGATATGGATATGATAGAAAACTTTTGCCCGGGACAAAATTTCGATTTAATCCTTTCCAATGCTGCTATCCAATGGAGTACAAATCCAAAACTATTAATCCAAAGCTGCATGGAACGCCTGAACCCGCAGGGAACCCTTGCCCTTGCATTTTTTGGCGAAAAAAATTTCTCTGAAATAAAGGATATTTTTAACGTCGGGCTCACCTATTTAAGCCAAGATGAGCTCAATGAAATTGGCAAAAAATATGATATTGTGCATAGCTCTCAGGAAATACTGGAACTGCATTTTCCTGATACCATAAGCCTGCTGCGGCATATCAAAAACACAGGAGTCGGCGGAATGAGCCGCACTGCTGTCAAAAAAGAGCATTTAAGGCAGTATGCCCAAAAACACCAAAATATTTTAACCTATAATCCTGTCTATTGTATCCTGAAAAAGCACAGCTAAATTTTCTGCAGATAACACATCCACTTCCGGAATACAAAAAAGAGGCGTCTGCGTGTACGCGGCTATTTCTTCACACACATGCCGTACAGCAATATTCTCTGTCTTTTGGGGAAATTTGTTTAAAAGAATTCCTTTTACCTGCAGTCCGTACGTTTTTGCAATGCTGTCTGTCATTAAACAATGATTGACAGTGCCAAGCAGAGAACGAGCCACAATCACGCACGCAAGCCCAAGGCTTTTTATCACATCTGCCATGGTTAAGCCTTTATCAAGCTGCACCGGGCAAAGCAGGCCCCCTGCCCCTTCCACCAGCACAATATCGCATTTTTTTTGCAAATCCAAAAAGTCGGTCTGTATTTTGTCCATGAAAAAAGAGCGGTTTGCCAGTTTCAGCGCTAAAGCGGGAGAACATTCCCCCTCAAGCAAATAAGAACACCCGCAAAGAAAAGTGTCGGAAAATTTTTGCATGAGCGCCAAGTCAGGGGCAACAAGTTTTCCTTTTTCAGGATATGCCCCGCTTTGCAGCGGTTTATACACTCCCACGCTGTACCCTGCTTTTTCCAAGGCAAGAGCAAGGGCAAGAGTCACAATACTTTTTCCAACGTCCGTATCCGTACCTGTAATAAAAAGACTTTTGCCTGCCAAATTTTTGGAGCAAGTTTTTTTCTCCATTATCCCAGTACCTCACGCATAGAATCATAGGCAATTTGCAGGAGTTTTTCGATTTCTTCCTCAGTAATCACATAGGGAGGCATAAAATACATGCAATTCCACATGGGACGGAGCAAAGCACCGCGCCTAAGCCCTGCATGGTAAATCTTTTTACCGATTTGCTCTTCATAGGCAAAACTTTCTTTTGTCTTTTTATCCTTGACAATTTCCACAGCACTGACCATGCCCCATTGCCGTATATCCCCCACATGGGGATAATCGGCAAAGCGTTCCAAGCCCTTTTTAAACGCTGCTATTTTTGGTTTGAGATAGTTTTCCATATCCAGTTCCTGCAAAATCTTCAAATTCTCATTTGCCACCGCACAGGCAAGGGGATTTGCCGTAAAACTGTGTCCATGGTAAAAGGTTTTCATGCCGTCTTTATCATCATCATAAAAAGCATAATAGAGTTCGTCCGTGCAAAGCGTCACAGCCAAGGGCAAAAATCCTGCTGTCAGGGCTTTAGCAGAACACACGATATCAGGCACTATACCCGCATGTTCATAGGCATAGAGCTTTCCTGTGCGGTAAAACCCCATAGCCACTTCATCATCAAGTAAAAGAACATGATAGTTGTCGCAAAGTTCCCGAAGCTTTGTCAAAAACTCTGCCTTATACATAATCATGCCGCCGGCAGCCTGGATGAGCGGCTCAATGATAATGCCGACAATTTCTTCATGCTGTGCCCTGAGGATTTTTTCAACACCCTGCAAACATTCGCATTGACAGCTTTCCTGTTCTAATCCGCAGGGACAGCGATAGCAATAAGGGCTTTTTTCACGGATAATATCAAATAAAAGCGGACGGTAGACCTTATGATACATATCAATGCCGCCCACGGAAACAGCCCCCAAGGTATCGCCATGGTAGGCATTTTCAAAGGCAATAAATTTCTTTTTGCTGCTTTGCCCTTTGAGCTGCCAGTATTGATATGCCATTTTGAGGGCTACTTCGACAGCCGTTGAGCCATTATCGGAATAAAAAACGTGTTTGAGTTTATTGTTGACCATGGTCACAAGTTTTTTTGCCAGAGAAATTGCAGGCTTATGCGTAAAACCCGCAAAAATAACCTGTTCTATGGTTGTTGCCTGTTCGTATAATGCCTTTGCAAGCCTTGGATTTGCATGTCCTAAACTATTGACCCACCATGAAGAAACAGAATCTATATAGCGATTGCCGTCTATATCTTCAATGTAAATGCCTTCACCTTTGACAATACAAATGGGCTTATCCTCACCCTCGTATTGTTTCATTTGCGTAAAGGGGTGCCAAATATAGGTTAAATCATCATTGATCCAGTTTTGCCGTTCCAAGTCCCGCTCCGTCATTATGCGCTCCATTTACAATAAACTTTCGTATACGCCCAGTATCCGAATATCATAGCAAAATTCTTTTAATGCCTGCATAAGATCAGGTTTTTCCCGTAAGTCCGCCTGTGCGTCAGCAAAGAAACGGTATTGCCAAGCACTGCCCTCAAGCCTGTTATAGGCGGGTCGGGATTCCAATTTTGACAAGTTCACATCGTTTGCCTGAATAATTTGCAAAACCTGTGACAATGCTCCTGCTTTATCCACAACGGTAAAGGTAAAGGAAGTCTTAGGATTTTTGAGCAAAACAGAATTTTGTTCTTTTGCTATCAAAGCAAAACGGGTCACATTTTCTTTGCTTGAGGCAATATCCTTTGCTAAAACCTGCAGGCACACATCGCCGCTGCAAAGCTCCGTCAGCCGTTCATGCCCGACAGTTCCTGCATTTTCTTCTGCCAGTGCCCGTTTTGCAGCTTCTGCCGTGGAACTCATTTCCACAAGTTTTGCCTTAGGGCAATTTCTCTGCAAAAATACATGGCTTTGCATAAGTGCCTGCGGATGAGAATAAATCACCTCAATGCTTGCCAAATCCGTATTTTTAGAAAGCAGGCACTGACAAATACGGCTGTAATGCTCGGCAATGATGGAAACGGGATATTCCTCAAACAAGTCAAGACATTGTCCCACCGTTCCCTGCAAAGAATTTTCTAAAGGCACCAGCCCGCATTGCACCTCTCCTGCATGCACCTTTGCAAAAATGGTATTGAAATCAGGGCAAGGCACAAAATCAAGACTTTTTCCCATCAGCTCCTGTCCTGCAAAATGGGAAAACGTACCCACAGGTCCTAAGAACGCCAAGGACGTTTTTTTCTGCAGCGACCGGGAACAGGAAAAGATTTCCGTCCAAATATGGGCAATGCTTTCAGCGGGGAGTTTCTGTCTGCCGTCCTTTGCACTGTCTGTTTCCTGCAGGGCACTATTTAATGCCTGCAAACGGACAATGATTTCTTTTTCGCGGGCAGGATAAAAAATTGTTCCGCCCTGCTTTGCCTTTGCAACTTCTTTACTCAAATACGCTCTTTTATGCAGCAGAGCCAAAAGCTCGTCATCAAGCGTATTTATTTTTTCGCGTAATTGCAGTAATGCGTCTTTATCCATGCCAAGTTATTCCGTAATATTTTCGTCGATACGCATACCAAAATGACGTCCTGCAGAATCCAAATGACAGAGCACTTCATCACCTTCTTTCAGGGTCACGACACTGACAGGCTTGCCGTCTTTGCCGACCAAACGGATTGTTTCCGCATTTTGCAGGAAAATGTCGCCTTTTTTGCCGTCCTTTGTTTTTGCTTCAATCATCAGCATGGGACGCACTTCCACTTTCACCCGTCCAACAACAGCGCCTTTGCACTGCCCGTTTTTATCCACAATCAAAACTTCCGTACCGGAACCGAGTTCCTGCAGATAACTTGTCTTATCATTGGGCATCATGGCATAGGCATGCACACCCCCGGCATTGACACGAAAAGGTCTGGAGTTCACATATTCGTTATCTTCCGTTTCTGCATGCACAAGGAAGGTAAAAGCGGAGGAATTGCCGCAAAGCATGCCTTGTCCCATTTCCAGAACAGACAGGGTATCAACACAAACCCTGTGTCCTAACCCTACACTTTGGATTTTGGTAACGGTTGCCGCTTCAAGGCTCATGGCTTCGCTTCCTGTTTGGGCTAATTCCATAATTTTGCGGATATCAGAAAGCCCCTCAGAGGAAACAATAATTTTTTCAACGCCCCGTTCCAAAATGCCAAAGGCAAGCTTTGCCTCTGCATAGGAATTAACCGTAAGGCAAACAGCAGAAACAATGTCAGGTTTTGCCAAAAGATTTTCCACAGGGATAATCTCGTACTTGGTCAAGGTCTGCAGCTGGCTCGGATTTTTCCGTACTGCTTCTTCATAGGCAAGTTCATCTTCTTTTTTATCCAGAGCAAAACGCTTTACGTTTGCACTGCCAATAAACTGTACTCTTGCCAAACCTTTTATCTCTTCAATATACGCATCATCGGTAATAATACCGTCAACGCCTGCCTCAAGAGCAAGCAGCACCGTATCTTTATCGAAGGGGAGAATTTCAGCAAAAACAGTACGTTTCATTATTTATCTCCCATTTCTTGCAAAGCGTGTTCCATGGTCCAGTCCTCATGCACGATACCGCGAAGCACGCGAACCAAATCTCTTCTGTTGGGATGCTGGAAAACGTTGCGTCCTACGGATAAACCGGAACCGCCGGCTTTGAGGGAGTCATGCACAACCTGTAAAAAGTCTTTTGTGGAATTCATTTTTGCTCCACCGGCAATGACAACAGGAATACAGCAGGATTCGACAACATGGGCAAAACTGTCCATATCACCGGTATAAGGAACTTTTACCACATCAGCACCAAGTTCAACTCCCACTCTTGCGCAGTGTGCGACAAGTTTCGGATCATAAGAGTTTTGAATTTTTGGACCGCGGGCATAAACCATGGCAAGAAGCGGCATACCCCAGCGTTCTGTCGCTTCACTGACTTTACCCATTTGTGCAAGCATATCGCGCTCCAGTTCATCGCCAATATTAACATGGATAGAAACAGCGTCAGCACCAATGCGGATAGCTTCTTCCACTGTGCCTACCAAAGTTTTTGAATTTGCATAGGGGGATAAATCCGTTGAAGCAGATAAATGCACAATAAGCCCCAAATCTTTGCCGTATGTTCTGTGTCCGCAGCGCACCAAACCTTTGTGCATAAGCACTGCGTCAGCTCCGCCGATAGACATATCCTGCACAGCCTCACGCATATCAACAAGACCTTCACATGGTCCAATGGAAACACCGTGGTCCATTGGAACAATAATACAACGATTGGTTTCACGATTAAAAATACGTTCTAAGCGAATTTTTTTACCCATACTCATAGCCATTTCTCCTTTTGCTGTGTGGATATTTTTATTTTTTTTCGCTTTGTTATAGTTTCAGGTTGATTTTATAACTATAGAATATAATTATAAAATTTTCTTTTTATGGGGGAAATGATTTCCCCCATACCCCCACA